>Ga0209016_1000118_pt1 | contig 114564 bp, 83 predicted proteins | sample EPASupsiteSAE305_FD_187265 | JGI IMG/M metagenome (GOLD analysis project Ga0209016, IMG submission 187265) | Bioremediated contaminated groundwater microbial communities from EPA Superfund site, New Mexico - SAE3-05 (SPAdes) (version 2) | ecosystem: Environmental > Aquatic > Deep subsurface >...
ATTTTTTGTCCATTGAACGAAATTTCTTTACTTGTACGTGGCATAAGCAATTGGTTTTATTTGTTATTTTTTTATCACAACAAAGATCACCATGTTTGCTTATGCTTTTGCAAACATACAGTCTTGATACTGACTGCTTGATACTTTGTTCATTGTTTTTGTATTAGGGGTGAAAGCTTATCCCGGCCTGTAACCCTCTATCAAAGGCAGACAGGCCTCAAGGTGGAGATCAGGTGAACTATTAATAGTAAAGAAAATGAGACACTTAGTCGCGGCGCGACTTCACTAAATCAGAGATTGCATAACTGATGTAAAATACCCTCTTTAATAGAGTCGCACCGCGACTCGCGGATTTAAGGTTTATAAATAATATTTACAGATTTGGAATTTAATTCCACAATTGTAAATTTGCATCATGATTAAACGCGAGGCAGAAAACGAATTACGGTATTTGGCTACCCAGTTTAAAGCGGTAGCAGTGGTCGGTCCCCGGCAATCAGGAAAAACAACATTGGTACGGATGGTTTTTGAGGGGAAGGCCTATGTAAGTTTAGAAAATCCTGATATCCGTAGATTTGCGATGGAAGATCCCCGTGGCTTTCTTTACAATTATCCAAATGGAGCCATCCTCGATGAGATACAGAGAGTACCCCATCTTTTTTCCTACCTACAGCAGGTTCTTGATGAAAGAGCGTCTAAAGGGCAATTTATTCTAACCGGGTCCAACAATTTTTTATTACAGGAATCCATTTCACAAAGTTTAGCAGGAAGGGTAGGCTACTTGTTTTTATTGCCTTTGAGTATGAACGAACTGAAATATAAGGACGAGATAGACTTTTGGTTGTATAAAGGAGGGTATCCGGTATTGCATCAGGAAGAAACGGAGACCTCCCGGTTTTATGCAAATTATATCCGCACCTATATTGAGCGCGATGTCCGCTTATTAAAAAATATTAGCGATTTGTATGCCTTTGAACGATTTCTGCGATTGTGTGCCGGGCGAATAGGTCAACTGCTCAACATGAGCAATCTTGCGGTGGAGGTAGGGGTCGATACTAAAACTATCGGTGCATGGTTGGCTGTGCTGGAAACCAGTTTCATTCTTTTTCGGTTGCAGCCTTTCCATGAAAGCTATAACAAACGCATTGTTAAAATGCCAAAAATCTATTTTTATGATACCGGACTTGCTTGCGCGTTGTTAGGGGTTGAGAATCAGAAACAACTGGCATTAAACCCATTCCGTGGACATCTGTTCGAAAACGCAGTTATTGTTGAACTTTTAAAGAGGCGTTTGAATAATGGAAAAACGAACAATCTATTTTTTTGGCGTGATAACGTGGGAAATGAAATAGATGTGTTGGTTGTTATGGCTACTGAGAAATTGGCCATTGAAATAAAATCCGGGCAAACCATCTCAAATGAATATTTTAAGGGAATTCAATTTTGGAACAAGATTACCCAAACTGGAGGCGGATTGGTTGTATATGGTGGAGAGTCGGTCCAAAGAAGGAGTAATGGGATTCAAGTAGTTCCGTTGACAGAGTTGTATGCAAACTTAGATGATTTGGAAAAAATAGAATCATCCTAAAAAGTAAGGCTCCCCTAGAAGAAATCCTAGGTGTGCTTTGCGGTGAATGAAAACAACAACGAATCTATATTTTATTTCAGTAATAACCACTTTATGACGGCTCGATTTATTGTATTTCTTACCATTGTGTTTGTTTGGCAAATCCGGGTTGAGGCTCAGGAATCGCACTCTCTGTACCAAAACCAGAATTTTCCGCATCAGGATAGGTATGTGTATCAAGCCGATCATCGGTTTCATACCTCAGTGCGGCCTTTTTTAAAGGCACAGGTTGATTCAATCGTACGTTTCGACAGCCTGTACCGGATTCCTACGCAGAAAAAGGCAGTGGATATGATTTTTAACCGGAGCTTGCTTCAATACCAGAAGGGGGATTTTTCCTTTACACTCGATCCGCTTTTTAACTTTGAACTGGGAAAAGATCCAGATCAATCCAAGAAGAGCTGGATCAATACGCGAGGCGTAATGGTGAACGCACAGTTGGGCAAGATGGTTTCAGTGTCCACCTCGTTTTACGAAAACCAAGTCCTGTTTAACGATTACCGGCGCGAACGGGTGAATCAATTTGACGTGGTTCCCGGCCAGGGTTGGCCAAAAGCTTATAAGAAAACCGGATTCGATTATGGACTGGCCGAAGCCTACGTGTCGTTTACCCCAGGCAAACATTTCAATTTCACATTTGGCCATGGCAAAAACTTTATTGGCGATGGCTACCGTTCCTTGCTGTTATCCGATCACGCGTTTAATTACCCTTTTTTCAGGATTACCACCGACTTTTGGCACATCAAGTATGTAAACCTTTGGGCACAGTTTCAGGATTTGACTACAGGGCATCCCTATGGTGAGGCCTTTGACAAAAAATGGGGGTCGTTTCATTACCTCGATTGGAGCGTAACACCTTGGTTAAACCTCGGTTTTTTTGAAGCTATTATCTGGCAACATGCTGATAGTAGCGGAGTCCGTGGGTTCGACTTTAATTATGCCAACCCGGTGATTTTTTTACGTCCCGTGGAATTTTCAGTGGGCTCACCCGACAATGCTTTGATGGGCTTGAACGGTAAAATAACCCTTTTCGGGGATCATGTTTTTTATGGTCAGATGATGATTGATGAATTTAAAATCAGGGAAATCAAGGCAGATTTTCAGCACCGGATGAATCCTTCCGACACAACTATTCAGTGGGGTTGGTGGGCCAACAAATGGGCGTTTCAGATAGGTTACAAAACCTTCGATCTGTTTGGGTTCAAGCACCTCGATATTCAGAGCGAGTTCAATTATGTTAGGCCTTACATGTATTCGCACCTGATTACCAAGCAAAATTATGGACATTACAATGCCTCCCTGGCGCATCCCTTGGGGTCTAACTTTTGGGAGTCGGTTTCCTTTGTTCGTTATAATTACAAACGGCTGTTTTTCGAGGGCCGGTATTCTTATGCCAAACACGGGAGCGATACGGCCGGGTTAAATTTTGGGAACGATATTTATGCCCCGTACACCACCCATGCACAGGAATACGGGAACTATCTGGGGCAGGCGCAAGAGGTAACTTTAAAATACACCTCATTTATGGTTGCCTACCTGGTGAATCCACGCACCAACCTGAATATTTATGTAAATTACACCATGCGGAAAGAGAATTCGTTGGAACAGAGTCTGTTTACATTTGGTATCCGTACATCGCTTCAGAATTTTTATTACGATTTTTAAAGAGGAAATATTTATACAGGTCCACTTACGTTGAGATATTTTAATTCTTCTGAGGTAAGTAGTTAATTGTATATCTATTTCGTTATCTTCCCCTCCACCCTTCGGAAACCAAGCCATGGCGTGGACATACCCCGATTTAGATTCGCGGGTACGAGCACAAATACTACAAAAAACTTACAACAAAGCAGTTCTCCCCTTGGGGAACTAAATGAACGAAGTGAGTGTTCTCATGAGCGATAGCGAGTAAATGGCCTTTTGGCAGAGGGGGAATAGATTATTTCTAATCATTTTGTGTTATGCAGTTATCTACCGACCTCTATATTTTTTTTAAAACCTTCGTATCCTTTATTGCCCTCAGACAATGAGGGCAATTGCCTGTAAGATTTTTATAAATAAATGATAATCTGTTATTTACAAAGAGTATCAAATCATGCTTTTCAACAGGATATGTTTTATCTCGTGTTTTGTGTCTAAAAATCTACCGGTCTATTGTGAGAAAACATGCTTTTTATCAGGTGGATTTTACTAGGACAATTCAATTTTATTGGTGATAGTCCAAAGAATATTTTGCTAATTGCGCACCGTAATAAACTACTACTATTCAGTAATCTTTTACGTGAGTAGAAGGTTAAAAAATTAAATGCAACACAATGAAAAAAGCAAATAGTCTGATTTTAATGTTTTTAGCAAGCATTTTAATTTCTGTTTTTTCCTCCATGGCAAGTAATGTGGTGATAGATAAAACAGAAAAAACAGGAGTAAAGCTGGTATCATCGGACAGCAAAGCCATGGAATTGGTTTTTACCTTCAATGGGTATTCCACTATTGAGGTAAAAACACCCAAGGGAGAAGCCTCCATACTCATGTTGGAAAAGGGTTCACCCATTTTAGAAACCGGAGCTCCCGATTTGCAAAAATGGACTACATCGGTTATTGTTTCTGAAACAGAACGTATGGATTTGGAGGTGCTTAATGCCGAATTTGTGGAATATCCAAATATCGAAGTGGCACCATCGAAAGGGAACCTTTACCGCGATCAAAACCCTGCAAAAGTTTCCTACACATACGGGGCGGCCTATCAAACCGATGCTTTTTATCCCGGGATATTGGCAGAACTGCGCAAGCCCTATATTTTACGCGATTATAGGGGACAAACTATCGTGGTAAACCCCTTGCAATACAATCCGGTGACCAAAACCTTGCGGGTATATACCCAAATCCGTGTCCGGTTAATGAACTCGGGGGAGTTGGGCGAAAACCCGGTTACATTCAAGGCCCCTAAAAAATCAAGTGCCGAATATCAGCAGATTTACCAACATCAATTTCTGAATTATCAAACGCCAAAATATACTCCGGTGGAGGAATCGGGAAATTTATTGATCGTTAGCCCCGCCAAGTATGTTGAGGCCGTAAAACCTTTAGCTGACTGGAAAAACAAACGTGGTCTGGTAACCGAGATTGTTGAATTTTCAGCATCAACCACGGGAAACAATGCTGAAGATTTGCAGGAATATATCCGTTTGTATTATCAACAAAAAGGGCTGACGTTTTTATTGCTAGTTGGTGATGCCAACGACATCCCGTCGTTGTATGCAAGTGGTGATTCCGATGTGGCTTATGCTTACATGGCAGGAAACGATTCTTATCCGGAATTTTTTGTGGGACGATTGAGTGGCAGTACCACAACGCATATTCAAAACCAGGTGGAAAAGTCCATTTATTACGAACGCGATATAGATGAAACAGCTATATGGCTCTCCAATGGAATGGTTATTGCCTCCGATGAGGGCGGTGGTGGCCAGGGAGATGATGGGGAATCGGACAAACAGCACATGGAAAAGATAAAAACCGATCTCCTTTCGTTTACTTATGAGCAGGTGGCTACAGCTTACGATCCGGGAGCTACCGCCCTGCAGGTCTCAAATGCTATCAATACCGGTTTGAGTAACATCAATTATGTAGGCCACGGTGCCGACACCTATTGGGTAACCACCGGTTTTGATGTGGCCGACTGCAACAATTTAACAAACTACAACAAGTTTCCATTTGTATTCGATGTAGCTTGTGTGAATGGAAACTTTCACGGGCAAACCTGCTTTGCCGAAGCTTTTGTTCAGGCAAGGAAAAATGATCAGCCCACAGGGGCTTTGGCTATTATTGCCTCTACCATAAATCAATCGTGGGCTCCCCCAATGGACGGGCAGGATGAGATGGTTGATATTTTGATTGAAAGTTACGAAAACAATATCAAGCGGACGTTTGGCGGCATCGCCTACAATGGTTGCTTGCACATGAACGATGAATATGGAAGCGACGGGGAAGATATGACCGACACCTGGACCACTTTTGGCGATCCATCAGTTTTGGTGCGCACCAAAACCCCCGTGGCTATGGAAGTTTCCCATGCCGACGAAATTCTTATCGGAACATCTTCTTTATTGGTCTCGTGCAATGCCGAACAGGGACTGGTTGGTTTGAGTCACCAAAATACTGTAGTTGCCACGGCTGTGGTAGTAAATGGTGAGGCATTACTGGAATTCGAACCTTTTACCGATGTGGCCAACCTGGATTTGGTAATTACAGGTTTTAATCTAAGGACTTATCAGTCTGTGGTAAAAGTAATCCCTGCTCAAGGGCCTTATATCTCGATGGTTAAAGCCTCGGTAAACGACAGGTACGGAAATAACAATAACTGGTTAGATAGTGGGGAAGAGGTTTTTATAGATGTTCAGATAAAAAATGTTGGTGTTGAAACGGCAGCAGATGTACAAGTGGTACTTTCTACAACCGATGAATTTATACAGATATTACAGGCTTCACATTCTTTTGGCACCATAAACGCAGGAAGCCAAACAGGAAACAGTGGTTTAAAAATTAAAGTTTCAGGAGCCACACCCAACCAGCATCAATCAGTTTTTACCTTAACAATTACCGACAACCTGGAGCATCAATGGATCCGGACGGTGGAATTCACCGTAAATGCCCCCGTTGTAAGTTTAGGTGATGCGGTTTTGATCGAAGATGGAACTTATGGCGATGGGAACAATAAACTGGAACCTGGGGAATCTGGCTTTCTTTTACTTTCAATTTTGAATGAAGGAACCCAAACCTCGTCACCCCTTCAAATCCGATGGGAGGCATCGTCTCCATACGTTATTCTTGATGGAGAACTGGTGGAGGTGGATGCCATAGAGCCCGGACAAACAGGGTATGCAAAAGTGAAAGCAAGTACCAGCAGCCATGCCCCACAAGGCACTAAAATTTCGGTTAATTATGGAAAGGCCCCGGAAGACAGCCTAAGAAACACCTATCAGTTTGTGGTGGGACAACCACCTTTACTGGAGCTTGGAAGCGGAACAACCAAGAAATACCAATACCCGTTCTATAATTACTATAAAAGCAACAAAACACAAATGCTCTTTCTTGCCGATGAATTCTCCTCAGGGACACAACTGATCAATGAATTGGCATTAAATCTGGCTTCAGTAACTACCAACGAAAAACACCGCATGCTTAAGAATTTTGTTATTGTTATGGGTACTACCCCGGCTACTCAAATGGACACAAGCTATGCAACGATTGAAAATCCTGACACGGTGCTGTATCAAGACAGTCTGGAGTTGAGCGCTGTGACAGGTTGGTTTGGATTAGCAATTGATCCTTTTGAATACCAAACCAAGCAGGGGAATTTGCTTGTGGAGATTTATTGGGGGGTGAACGAAAGTTATTGTGCCTCTACCGACCGGACATCGGTTTATTGCTCTGAAACGCCGGCCCCCACTGTTGCTTATGGTTATGCCGACAATGAATATCCGGCGCAGTTTGACGGGTCCAACAATATCCGCCCTAACGTGAAATTTGGTTTTATCGATCAGAGCTTGAAGCAAGATACACTGACATTGGTTGTTGTTGATGAATTGTTGGTGCCGGTTTCAGAATCGCAAGTAACGCTGGGTTCACAGCAATGGTTAACCAATACGGATGGAAAAATCACGGGTTACCTGGCACACGGAACCTATGAGACTTTTGTTTCGAAAAAAGGGTTTCAGCCTTTGCAACAGGCGGTTGAGTTGAATGATACGGTAAAAACAGACACCCTGATATTGCAGAACTATGAAAATCTGTATGAAGTGGCTATTCAAATAACTGATGACACCAATGCCTTGGAAGGGGCTACGGTGACATTCAATTCTCAGTCTCAAACGACAACAGCTTCCGGGGAACTCCAATTCAGCGAAATTCCCGAAGGAACCTATATTTTGTTGGTTGAGGCTCCTGGTTTTGAGTTTCTGGAGCAAGAGGTTACCATAACTAACGACACCCTTGTAACAATCAACCTGACTAAAATGCCTATCTATACGGTCACCTTTGAGTTTACTGAAAAAGAGGTGCCTTTGGCAGGAGTGAATGTACTTTTTAATAATGACTGGGTAATTAGCGAAACCGATGGAAAAGCAACTTTTGAGGGCATTGCCTCGGGTGCTACACTTATTTATTATATCGAAAAGTGGGGCTATTATTCCAGTTCCGACACGTTGGACAGCATTGCCGGGGATTTGAATCTTACCATTCAAATGCAAAAAATTCCTGATTTGCTGATACATGTAACCAACAAATTTGGAAAAATGGAAAAAGCAAAAGTAACCTTCCAAAACCAAACAGTCTATTCCAATTTGAATGGGGAAGCCCTGTTTGAAGATGTGAAGTTGGGCGAAGATCAATTGGTTTCTTTAGAATGCCCGGGGTATTATGGAATTACAGACACCATTGATATTTCGAATACAGATAAGGCACATGAGGGTTATTTATTTAAAAAAACCGATGTTTCTCTTCAGGTGACTGATGGGCAAAACCCCATGCCAGGAATCAACGTGGTAATGGGAGCCAAGGAAAAAGTCACCGATGAGCAGGGTGCAGTGGTATTCAAATCGAACGAGGAAGCTTCTCAGGTAGCCATGAGTATCAACCAAACAGGATATTATCCGGTGAACCGTACCTTCGATTTTGTAAAAGATGTTGACATCGAGGAAACAATTGTATTGGAATTTATCCCCGATGTGGAGTTCACCCTGCTATTTAAAGGAACTCCTGTTGCGGGAATTACCCTGAACTTTAATGGCGTCAATTGGGTTTCAGATGAAAGTGGAAAAATCTTACTCACCGATGTGGCGAAAGGAGATTATACCTATTCGGTTGAAGAAACAGGATATTATGCGGTGCAAGAATCGTTAACCATTGCATTGTCCAACGTGGTTCTTCCCATTGAATTAAAAATGATCCCGGATGTCAGTTTCACCATTACACACAATGGAGAAGCGGAAACGGAGGTATCGGTGCTGTTGGGTACACAGGAACAGACAACTTCGGCGTTAGGAAAAACGTCATTTGTAGATATCCCTGCCGGAACTCATTCCTATGCTATTTCAAAAGAGGGATTCAACAGTATCAATGGGGAACTGATAGTAGGTGAAGAGGATGTCCAAGTGGATGTGAATATTTACCTGGTTTCGGTGGCATCAAACAGTGCGGTTACTTGCCAGATTTACCCCAATCCCTCGAAGGGTAGGGTAATCTTGGAATATTCTGGAAAGGTTCCAGTTGTTGAATTGGATATTTATGATGAAATAGGCCAGAAGGTGATTACCGTAAACAAAGTTTCAACACGGAATGAAATAGATATTACAAGCCTTCCCAAGGGAATGTATTTGATAATTTTACAGACGGCACAGGAAACAATACCAATCAGGCACATCATCGAATAACGCTTGCCCCCAACGCCGGAATGATGGGAACAAATTGATTTTTAACCTTTTGTTCCATGGTTTCGGCGTTGTTAGTTGTAAACGCGGATGGTGGAATTTCCAAAAGCTACCTTATACGATTTTAAAGGGAAATGGGCATCACCACTGGAAGGGGTTCCATACGTCAATTCAAAGTTAGACCCACAACAACGGCAAACCGCAGAGTTAATCATTGTTTCGGTTGGGCGCACCCAACAACTATCTTGAACTTCATGGGTACAAGTGCAGTCGTAAGCCTTGAATTCATTATTCCCAACATTTACAATCAGAATCCCATTACCCAGATATCCTTCGTTTTCAACCACGTAAGTGCCGTAAACATTGAGCAATGAGGTGTATTCTGCATTGTAAATATAGATAGGGTCAATGTAAATGGGAATATTCGGAATGGGGTGTTCGTTTTCAGCGTCACATCCGGACAATAATAGGAGCGAAAAAGTTGATATTAAATAAAATCTAACTATTTTTGATTCTTTGAGTTGCAGTATCATTTTCTTTAATTTTTATTGACAGTATTACGTAACAATGTGTGAGTTTAGTATTAGATAATTTAAAAAACAGGTATCTAAAAATAGCTAATAAACAAATAGGTTGGAGCGGTTTGAAATTTTGCCTTTATATTTTTTTGGTATTTTGGAATGGTGCGGGTGTATTGGCACAAAAAAACTATTCTATCGACTTTGGAACGCTCACAAACCGTAGAGTTCCAATAAGCTATTTTATAGAGCAAACTCAACAAAATATTAAAGTTTCAGCTCAGGTGCGTAAAGAACATCGGCTGGAAAATAGGGAATCAAGAAGAATAAGAAAGCATACGTATGCTATTCAGACTAAGGAGGTAAAAAAGCGAATGAAAGAATCCCGCAAAAAAGCGGATTTTTACAATAGGGGGAAAAAGCCTTTGCGTGTTAAACTAAAAAAAGTGTTGGGAAATGGATGATCTAGTTCAAGTGTTGATTTTCATCGTGACGTTCGTCATTTTTATCGTTTCAGCTGTTCGGAAGCAAAAAAAGAGACCTGCCCCAAATCCAGGGATGGACGATGCTTTTGAGTCGTTGTTTGGAGTATCTCAATTATCGGAGGTTGGTAGTTTCGAAACAAAAGAGGCACCCGTGCAACCCCCGGCAAAGGTGACCAAAAAGCAGGTCCCCAAGTCAGTTCTACCCGAGGAGGGCATCAAAGCCATTCCCAATCAGCCCATTATAGCTGATGATAATACCGTGGAGTCAGAGCCGGGGCACCAAAGTTTCGATTTACGTGAAGCCGTAATTTATCAGACAATCCTCACACGTAAAGACTTTTAAACGGCTATAAAGCATCTTTTTTTTTAAAACCCGGGGCTTGGAATTATTCTTTCAGAATCTATATATTTACCGATTCAAAAAACTAGGTGTAGTATTTAATTTCAAATATAAATTTGGCGATTATGATAAGAAAAATACTCTTTATTCTTTTCGTTTTTTTAGCAAGTGGTGGAGTATATGCTCAATCAGGAGCCCTCAAAGGGAAAGTTCTTGATGCCGAAACAGGCGAGGCTATACCATTTGCCAACGTTGTGGTCGAACTTAATGGGAATATGGTTGGGGGTGGTGTTTCCGATTTTGATGGGAACTATACCGTGAAACCTATTCCAGCAGGGAGGTTTACAGTAAAAGCATCCTATGTAGGTTATAATTCATTACAGATTAACGACGTAGTGATTAATAACGATAAAATTCAATTCCTCGATTTGAGCTTAAAAGCATCCACGCAGGAAATTGAACAAATTGATGTGGTTGCTTATACCGTGCCGCTTATCAGCAAAGATAATACCACAACAGGAGGAACAGTTACTTCCGAAGAAATTTCCAAAATGGCCGGCCGTTCCCCAGAGGCGGTGGCTTCTACCGTAGGTGGGGTGTACCAGGAAGACGGTGAAGTAAAAAGCGTGCGTGGTGCGCGCGAGGATGCCACTGTTTATTTTATCGACGGAGTGAAAGTCCGTGGTTCAAGTAACCTCCCTAAAGCTTCAATTGCTGAGATTTCGGTAATGACCGGTGGAACACCCGCCAAATATGGCGATGTTACCGGTGGTGTTATCAGCATTGTTACCAAAGGGGCTTCCCGTGAGTTTTTTGGAGGCTTTGAATTCAGCACCTCAAAATTTCTCGATCCTTACAACAGCAATATTATTGGAGCCAACCTTTCGGGACCCATTTTAACCCGTAAAGTAGTAGATCCAAACAATCCCGAAAATATCCGGAAAGAACCGTTGTTAGGTTTTTTTATCGCCGGTGAATACCAGTTCACACAGGATCCTCATCCTTCATCGGTGGGATTCTGGAAAGTGAAAGATGATATCTTAGATAGTATTTCGCGTACGCCCTTGGTAAGATCCGGTGATGCCATTGCTGGTATTCAAACAGCAGCGTATTTAAATGCCGACGATTTTGAGAACGTTAAAGTCCGCGAAAATGTAGCCTACCAGCAGAGTATGGTCAGTGCAAAATTGGATTTCCAGCCCATTAAGAATGTTGTATTTACTGTTGGAGGAAACTTCCAGAACGACAATGGAAATTATTTGGGAGGAAATTCCAAGGGAAGCCTGAGTGGTGACATTTCCTCAGGAGTACTTAATTACAACAACAACCGGCAGGAGAAGAACACGGTATACCGTGCTTACGCCCGGTTAACACATCGTTTAGGAAATGATGGGGGGGAAGGTGAAGAGTCATCACTGATTAAAAATGCCTATTATACTTTACAGTTCGATTATGGGAAAAACCTTTGGACCCGCCAGGATGAACGCCATAAAGACAACCTGTTCAATTACGGGTATATTGGAAAATTTACCACCTATCAGATTCCGACCTATGTGTACGGAGAAGATACAACCCTAAACATGACCGGGTATATTATGAAAGCCTTTAAAGATACGTTGGTAACCTATGAAGCCAGTGACATCAATCCGGAATTGTCAAATTATACCTCGATGTATTACGATTTCTTTGATGATCCGCTCAACCAGACCCAGATTCTGGAAGGGGGTGGTCTCTTGAACGGATATTCCCCTTCTACCATCCATGGCTTAGCAACTGCTCCAGGTGTGCCTTATGGTTTATACACTACAATGGATAATGACCAAATCCGATTAAGTGCTCAAGGTGCGGCTGATATTAAGGATCATGAAATTTCCATTGGTTTTGAATATGAAAAGCGGACCGACCGTTTATATAATGTAGCTCCAACCTCACTGTGGTTGCTGGCCCGTCAAAATATGAACAGCCATATTCTTGAACTGGATTTGGCCAATCCGATTGCAGTTTATGGTAACGACAATGGAACCCTGTTCTATAACGATACAATAAAGTACAATCGCCAGTACAATGTTAATGCCCAATCCCTGTTTGATATCCGCTTCCGTCAATCTCAGGGGATGGACATAAAAGGGACAAATTGGGTGGATATCGATAGTTATGATCCTGACGAATTAAGCATTGACTTTTTTAGCGCCGATGAATTGTTTAATAATGGAGAAAACATTGTTCTCTATTATGGATACGATGCCTATGGAAATAAATTGGATCACTCCCCATCGTTTGAAGATTTCTTTACAAAAACGTATAATGTTGAAATTGACGAAGGTGTGTATAGGCAATTTTACAGCCGCGAAATTGCACCCTTTGAACCCATTTATTGGGGCGGATACATTCAGGACAAGTTTGCTTTTAACGATTTGATTTTTAACATTGGAGTTCGTGTTGAAGGATACGATGCCAACCAGAAAGTACAAGAAGATCCTTATTTGATGTTTACCTCCTATAAAGTAAAAGATAATTATGGATTGATTGCCAATACAGAAGTTCCTGAAAACATCAATCCCGAAGCAACTGTTTATGTAAACAGCAGTACCGATCCGACACGCATTGTAGGGTATCGTTACAAAGATCAATGGTATGACCTTGAAGGAACCGAAGTATCTAACTTTAGGACATTATATCCTTCCGGGCAGGCAGAACCTTACCGTACCAACAAAAATGATTTGATTGGGGAGAATTCCTTTTTAAAGGCCTTTAAAGATTACAATCCTGATATCAATATCTTGCCACGTATTTCATTCTCATTCCCAATTTCCGATGAAGCTCTGTTTTTTGCCCACTACGATATTTTATCGAAAAGACCTAACAGTGGAGCAAGCCGGTTAAACCCTATTGAATTGTTATATGTAAACCAATTGGCAACAAACGAGTTTGTTAATCCGGATTTGAAGTCGGAAAAAACCATTGACTATGAATTTGGTTTCCAACAAAAGCTGAATAACAAATCAAGTATTAAGGTTTCAGCATTCTACCGTGAACAACGCGACATGGTTCAATTGATATATTTAACCGGAGCTTATCCGATTAACATGAAAACCTCTGGAAACATTGACTTTGGGACGGTAAAAGGTTTTAGTTTAACCTATGATCTTCGCAGGACGAACAACATCCAGTTGAAAGCCAGTTATACCTTGCAATTTGCTAATGCCACAGGTTCAAATTCAACTACGGCACGTAGTTTAATTGCTGCCGGCCAGCCGAATTTAAGGGCGACCTTACCCACAGACTTTGACCAACGGCATAACTTTTCCATTCTAGTGGATTACCGTTTCAGTTCCGGCAAAAATTATGATGGGCCCAAGTGGTTTGGCATGGATATTTTAGCCGATGCAGGATGTAACTTTACCATTAATACAGGGGCAGGAACTCCTTACACACCACAAGACGTTGAAACCGGAAAGACCAAAGGAAGTATCAATAAATCAGTTATGCCTTGGCGTACGACTGTAGATATGAAAGTTGACAAAAGCTTTATGTTAAAATTTGGTGAAGGGGACAATGCCCGCACCGCTGATTTGAATGTGTATTTAGACGTAAGTAATTTATTCAATACACAAAACATCCTTGGTGTATATTCTACTACAGGGAACGCGGATGATGATGCTTATTTAAGCTCAACTAAAGGTCTTGCAAGTATCAGTCAAGCCAAAGCATATAATACCGACCTTTCTTATATCAACTATTATCTCATGATGCTTGATAATGCAGCTAATTATAATTTACCTCGGCAAATCAGGTTGGGTGTTCTTTTTAGTTTTTAATTCATATAAAAGTAGGAAAACGATGAAAAAGATTCTTATTATATTAATACTTATTATAGCCTCAGCTTTACAATTTAAAAGTATGGGTCGTGATTTTAGAGATCGGAGAACACAAAAATTGACCCAAACCATTACTGCCGGATGTTTGCCTGCTTCGGCCGAGGTAAACTTGGATTTGAATAACGTACGTGCATTGATTCTTGCTCAAGGTTCCCTATGGGAAGGTGAGGGAAAAGCTGAATACGAAGTCCCAAAAGGTTCTGGTAAAACCTCGCTCTATGCTGGAGGTATCTGGGTTGGTGGTGTAGATATCAATGGACAGTTGCGTACCTGTGCCCGGAGTTACCGAAGCGAAGGAAACGACTATTGGCCTGGCCCGCTTATCAGTAACGGTGAAGGGATTGCCAGTGTTTCTCCTGATGTTTGCATCTCTTACGATAAACATTATAAAATTACCCGTGCCGAAGTAGAAGATTTTGTGGCGTATTACGGAGCAGATGCCGAAACCAGAGCGGAACTTTTCGATGGATACACTGTACCAACAATAATTACGGAATGGCCGGCCCGTGGCCCCATTGAATATGGTGCGTACGATTACTATCTGGCTCCTTTCCAGGATGTGGATGGCGATGGAGAGTACAATCCTACCAATGGTGATTATCCTTACTACATTTTAGAAAAAAACACCAAATGTAATTATCAACCGGAACGAAGGGCCGAAAACTTGGGTAACACCAGTCAAAAACTTTTTGGTGACGAAACCATCTGGTGGGTTTACAACGACAAAGGAAATGTGCATACTACCACCATTGGAGCGGCAGCTATTGGTATGGAATTCCGTGCTCAGGGGTTTGCTTTTTCTACTAACGATGAACTGAATAACATGACCTTTTATAATTATCAAATCATTAACCGTTCCACCTATTCATTAACCGAAGCCTATTTTGGGGTTTGGAACGACCCGGATTTAGGGGCTGCCGATGATGATAAAGCAGGTTGTGATGTGGTTCGTGGGCTTGGTTATGTATACAATGGTGACGACTTGGATGGTTCAGGTGAGGCCTGGGCCTATGGTGCCAATCCTCCCGCCATTGGGGTTGACTTTTTCGAAGGTCCATACCAGGATCCCGATAATACCGATAACAATTCTTCTTGGAAAGATTATGAAAGGACTGAACTTGATTGCGAAAAAGGGTATAAACTGAACCCTGAAAGAACAGGGATGAACATTGATGCTGGAGCTAACGACATCAACAATGGAAACATCAACGGGTTAAACTTTGGTGACAGTGTTATTGATAATGAACGTTGGGGGATGCGCCGTTTTATTTATTATGTAATTGGTACCGCTGGTTTTAATGGCGACCCTGAAACAGGACTACAATACTATAATTACTTGAAAGGGTACTGGAAAGACGGTAGCCGGATGACTTATGGAGACAACGGTTACGGAGGAAGTGTACATGCCGATTTCCTGTATCCCGATGATACAGATATTTGTGGTTGGGGTACCAATGGGGTCCCACAGGCAGCTTGGAGTGCAAAAGATGATAAAGAATATGATGATATGCGGATTGTACAGTCAGCAGGCCCATTTACATTAGAGCCCGGAGCTGTAAACGACATAACCGTTGGAGTAGTTTGGGCGACGGCAAATTCTACCGCTTGGGCTTCAGTTCAAGAAGTACGAAAGGCCGATGTGAAAGCACAGCGTTTGTTCGAAAACTGTTTCCAGTTAATCGATGGACCCTCTGCTCCTGATTATACCATCATTGAGCTTGACCGAAAATTGATTTTCCACCTATCAAATACAGTAAATTCCAACAATTATTTGGAAACATACCGTGAACAAGATCCATTTATCGATCCATCGGTAACAGGAGAAGATAGGTATTATAATTTCCAAGGGTACCAGGTGTATCAGTTGAAAGATGAAACCGTAACGATGGGTGAAATCCTGAACGAAGAAAAAGCCCGTCAGGTATTTCAGTGTGATCTTAAAGATGGGGTTAACCAGATAGTAAACTTTGTTTGGGACGCTGAGCTAAAAGCTTCAATTCCTTACGAGATGGTTTATGGAAGCGATGCAGGTATTGTTCACTCTTTCGAATTGGCCGAAGATGCCTTTGGAACCGGAAAAGACAAGCAATTGGTGAATTACAAAGAATACTATTACATGGTTATCGCTTATGCTTATAATAACTATGATCCATATAACCCAGTAGATGAAGGTTCTTTAGGAAATCAGACCTCTCCTTATTTGGCAGGAAGAAAAAACATCCTGGTTAAAACTGCTATTCCTCATGCACTTGATGCCATGAATGGCGGAACCGTGCTAAGCAGCAATTATGGTGATGTTCCTGCAATTACCATGGTGGATGGTCGTGGAAATGGAGCTAATGTCCTTGAATTATCCCAAGAAACCTATCAGGATATTCTTACAAAAACAGCGTACCCATTTAAAGCCGATAAATTAACTTATAAGGAAAATTATGGCCCCATTAAGGTGAAAGTTATCGACCCCTTAAATGTAATTGATGCGGAATTTACACTTAAGTTTTTAAAAGATTCCGTCAACTATACATTGGGCTATTTCAACTCATCCGACTCATCAAATATCATTCCATCAACAGGTTTGATTTGGGATACCAAATACGAACTTACCTGGGAAGAAAACGGAGAAACCAAACGAGTAGTTTCTGATTCATACATCCGCTATGCCGATGAAAAACTTTTTCCGGAACTGGGTATTTCTGTTTTTATTGAACAAATTGATTTTCCGGGCCAAAACGGACATCAACGTTTCGACGAAAAGGACAACGTCAACAACGGTTTTATTTCGGCCTCATTGACAGCAGAACGGATCGATCAACCCTCATGGTTAAATCTTGTTCCTGATGAGGATGGAAAAACACCATTTAACTGGATTCGTTGTGGAAGACAAACAAAAGCCGAAGAAGATGTAACCGATTGGAGCGATTATTTGGGCTTTGACCCAGATCAAGTTTATGAAAAGGTTCTTTTAGGTACCTGGGCTCCATATGCCTTAACATCTTCTATCATTTATGGCCCTGCCAATGCAGATGCAAAACCTGCCGCTTTGCGTTTTGATAAACAGAGATTACCCAGTATTGATTTTGTAATTACCAAAGATAAATCGTTGTGGACACGTTGCCCGGTGATCGAGATGGCCGAAAACAATGCGGATGATAAAACAGTGAACAGTTTATCTGAAGGGGGAGCTTTGCGGTTCAGATTAAGGGCCGCTCCTTCAAAAAACAAAGAAGGGGTATCTGCCGAAGCCGGTGCCCAAAATGATACTTTAAATGTGGATGCTCCCAATTATATTGGTGCTACAGGTATGAGCTGGTTCCCTGGATACGCTATTGATTTGGAAACAGGCGAAAGGTTAAACATCATGTTTGGTGAAGATAGCTGGTTGGTTGGTGAAAATGGCAACGATATGCTTTGGAATCCAACGGCAAATATTGGTGACGATATTTATCTGGCCACCGGAGGTAGCCAGGGGAATCCATACTTTGGCGGTAAACATTACATCTATGTAGTGGGGCATAACGATTATGGCACCAACCCAATGCCAGGTTACGATGAGGGGCGAACTATTTACAATGCGTTGAATCCAAGTTTGCCTGTGGTTACCTTACGTGAAAATGCCAAGAAAATTTGGACACAACCAGCTTGGGTGACTATCCCTACTATTGAACCCGGTTTTGAGTTTTTCGATTACGAATCAATGCCTGATAATGACATTACCATTAAATTGAGAATTGCCAACCCCTATTTTGTCAACATTAACGGTTCAGTAACTGAAGAACCTGCAAATGACAATTATCCTGCATTTACTTTCAGCACAAGCTCGTTAAAAGTGGTTACCAACAATGTTGACTACGGTAAAAGTGCTTTAGATAAAATTAATGTGGTTCCTAATCCTTACTATGGGTATTCGGAATATGAATTAACTCAGCTTGATAATTATGTAAAAATCACCAATTTGCCTGAGCGATGTATTGTCTCAATTTATACTGTGAATGGTAATCTGGTACGTCGGTTCGATAAAGATAATTCTGATTCCTTCATCACTTGGGATATTAAGAACCAGTATGATGTATCAATTGCTAGTGGAATGTATATTATTCATATAAATGCACCAGGGTTAGGAGAGAAAGTAGTTAAATGGTTCGGTTCCATGCGTCCAATCGACTTAAATGCATTCTAGTTTTATATTAACGGATAAAGACAAAATTGAAAGATATGAAAAAGTATATAAATCATTTAGTTAGTATTTCCCTAGTTGCATTTTTCTTGATCAATCATGCTTTTGCGGGCAACAAGCAAAGGATTGGGCAAGCAGGAGCTTCGCAATTATTAATAAATCCTTGGGCTCAATCCTCTGGTTTAGGCGAGGCCAACGTGGCTAATATTACCGGTTTTGAAGGTATTTTTGGGAACATTGCCGGAACAGCCCGCATCAATCGGACTGAACTGGTGTTTTCAAACACCAATTGGTTGAAAGGTACTGACATTAACCTGAATGCCTTTGGTCTTTCTCAAAAGGTGGGCGATGTGGGAGTTTTAAGCCTTTCGGTGATGACCATGACCTGGGGAGAAATTGTTAAAACAACAGTTTCATTACCCGATGGTGACGGATCGACCTTCAGCCCGAACCTTACCAATATAGGGGTGTCTTATGCCAAGGAATTTTCAAACAGTATTTATGGGGGTATCACCATGCGCGTGGTTAGTGAGCAACTTTCAAACCTGGGTGCCATTGGTGTAGCATTTGATGCAGGTATTCAATACATCACAGGTAGCCGTGAGCAGATTAAGTTTGGGGTAACCATGAAGAACGTGGGGCCTACCATGAAAGTCACCGGTGACGGTATGGCTGTACGGGGTACTGCATATGCCGATGGACCTATTGAAACCATTGAAATGCGATCAGCAGAATATGAACTTCCCTCATTAATAAAGTTGGGGGCTTCCTATGATTTTGATTTAGGTGAGAACAATCAGCTGACTCTCATGGGGGCATTTACCGAGAACTCTTTCTCGAAAAACCAGTACCACGGAGGGATGGAATATTCGTTCCGGCAGATTTTGAAAATCAGGGGAGGTTATATTTACGAAGAAGGGATTACCTCAGATACTGATCGATCTACAGTTTTTACAGGGATGTCAGCGGGCATCAGCTTGCAAGTACCATTGAAGAAAGGTAGCGACACAAAATTTGGGATTGATTATTCTTACCGTGATACCGATCCATTTAACGGAGTGCATAGCATAGGATTAAGAATTAGTCTGTAAAGAAATTTTTATTATATTTGTATTTCATTTGTAAAGAGTCCCATGTTTCATGGGATTCTTTTTTCTTTTGATTTAAGGAAATAAGGAGGTTGATATGGGTAAACTATCGTATATTACAAACGAAGGTTTGAAAAAATTAATTGCTGAAGTTGAATATTTAAAGACTTATGAAAGGCCTAAGATGTCTGCAGCTATTGCCGAAGCCCGCGACAAAGGGGATTTATCGGAAAATGCGGAATACGACGCAGCCAAAGAGGCTCAGGGATTGCTTGAACTGAAGATTTCACAACTTGAGGAAACCATCCTAAATTCAAGGGTAATTGACGAATCCAAACTCGATTATTCATGTGTCCAAATTCTCTCAAAAGTGAAGATTAAGAATCTGAATACCAATTCCATCATGGAATATGCTATTGTTTCAGAAACTGAAGCCGATTTAAAGAATGGGAGGATGTCAATTAATACCCCGATAGCAATGGGCCTCATGGGGAAAAAAATTGGTGCTGTAGTGGAGGTAAAAGTTCCATCAGGGCTTATGAAATTCGAAATTCTGGAAATTAATCCTATTTAAATCGATAGCTATGGCCTCTATTTTCACAAAAATTGTTCAGGGTGAAATTCCTTGCTACAAAATTGCCGAGGATGACCGCTATTTTGCTTTTCTGGACATCAACCCACTTAAAAAGGGGCATACTTTAGTGATTCCCAAAAAGGAGGTGGATTATATTTTCGATTTAGATATTGAAATGTTAAGTGGATTGCACGTGTTCTCCCAAAAAATTGCCAAAGCTTTGGATAAGGCAGTACCTTGCAAACGCGTGGCTGTAATAGTTCTTGGACTCGAAGTTCCTCATGCACATATCCATTTAATACCCATGGATGCCGAGAGCGATGTGCGGTTTTCAAATCCCAAACTGAAACTGTCCCCTGAGGAGTTTCAGCAGATTGCTACTGAAATTAAAAAACATTTATAAAGGTTGGGCAGAAGGTTCCCCCTTTTATTTTACCCGATTCGGGTTTTTATTCATAAAATCCTTCCAGCTATTATAGGATTTCCTCTGGGTGTCGGGTTTGTTTTGATAAAAATGGCATAAGGCGGCTGCCAATCCATCGGTAGCATCTAAATCATTGGGCAACTCGGGTATCGTTAACATATGTTGGAGCATGCTTGCTACCTGCTCTTTCGATGCATTCCCATTTCCGGTAATCGACATTTTGATTTTCCTCGGGGCGTATTCAAAAATGGGTAATTGGCGGTTCAAGGCTGCAGCAATGGCTACACCTTGCGCCCGCCCTAGCTTTAGCATCGACTGAACATTTTTTCCATAAAATGGAGCCTCAATGGCCAATTCATCGGGATGGAACGATTCTATCAGGCCAGTTACGCGTTCAAAGATTTTCGCAAGCTTCAGATAGGGATCCTCAATTTTCGACAAATCAATTATACCCGTGGTAACCATTTTTGGTTTTTTGGCAACCACCTCAATGACCCCATAACCCATAACAGTAGTTCCAGGGTCGATACCCAATATGATTCGTTCTGCCATACAAAAGAAGCCCTGTTATCCAGGGCTTTGTATTTATTTGATGTATTTGAATCCACAAAAATCTACCAAAACATCCGGCATTCTTATTCCATCTGGGGTTTGGTTATTTTCAAGCAAAGCCGCTACAATTCTGGGCAGTGCCAAGGCACTGCCATTAAGTGTATGCGCCAATTGGGTTTTCTTTTGAGCCTCATCTTTATAGCGTAGTTTCAAACGGTTGGCTTGGTACGATTCAAAGTTGGAAACTGAACTTACCTCAAGCCACTTCTGTTGGGCAGCGGCATATACTTCAAAATCGTAGGTCAAAGCTGAGGTAAAGCTCATATCCCCGCCACAAAGTCTTAAAATACGGTAAGGTAGGCCAAGCTTTTGCACCAATGTTTCAACGTGGCTGACCATTGATTCCAACATTTCATAGGATTTGTCGGGATGCTCCAGGGCTACAATTTCCACCTTGTCGAATTGGTGCAGGCGGTTGAGCCCGCGTACATCTTTTCCATACGAACCTGCCTCACGGCGGAAACAGGCACTGTAGGCGGTATTTTTAACAGGAAAATCTTTAGCATTTAAAATAACATCGCGGTAGAGGTTGGTAACAGGCACCTCAGCAGTAGGAATAAGGTATAAATTATCGATGCCCACATGGTACATCTGCCCTTCTTTATCGGGTAATTGGCCAGTTCCAAAACCGGAGGCTTCGTTTACAACGTAAGGAGGTTGAATTTCTGTAAAGCCTGCTTTAACGTTTTCATCCAAAAAGAAATTGATTAATGCCCGTTGTAATCTGGAACCCAAGCCTTTGTAAACAGGAAAACCAGCCCCGGTAATTTTAACGCCTAATTCAAAATCGATAATATCATATTGTTTGGCCAAATCCCAGTGAGGTACCGCGTTTGAAGGCAACGTGGGAATGGTTCCCCCTTGACGGACAATAACATTGTCATCGGCTCCCTTACCTTTAGGGACCGAGGTATGAGGTAAATTCGGGAGTTGAACCAACAATTTATGCAATTCCAGTTCCAGGTCAGCAAGTTTTTGGGTCAACCCCTTAACCTCCTCTTTTAAGGAAGTGCTTTTATCTTTGGCTGTGTTTGCCTCTTGTGCCTTTCCATCCTTGAATAACTGACCCACCTCCTTTGAGATGTTGTTGATTTCGGCCAGCATGTCATCCTGTTGTTTCTGGGTACTTTTGCGTTCATCATCCTTTTTAAGGATTTGTTCCACCAGAATTTTGGCGTCAAAGTTCTTTACCATTAGACGGGAGAGGACATCTTGGGTGTTTTCCTGAATGTATTTTAGTGTAAGCATATAATTAGGTTTTTGGTAAAAATAAAAAATCTCCTGATAACAAGTACCAGGAGATTACGAATAAACAATAAATATTTTTGTTAAGCTTCTGGTAAAACAGAAACGTATGATCGGTTATCTTTTTTGCGGGCAAAAGTTACCGTGCCGTTTATTAAAGCAAACAAGGTATGATCTCTACCAATCCCAACATTTAAACCAGGGTGGTGTTGAGTTCCGCGTTGACGGACCAAAATATTTCCGGCAATAGCCTGTTGTCCACCATATATTTTTACCCCAAGCCGTTTACTTTCTGAGTCACGGCCATTTCGGGAGCTACCCATTCCTTTTTTATGTGCCATTTTCTAAAATATTTTTCGATTAAGCAGTAATTTTTTCTATCTCAATTTGTGTGTATTGTTGGCGGTGGCCATTCATTACCTGATAAGTTTTTCTCCGTTTCTTTTTGAAGACAATGGCTTTTTCACCTTTCACATGAGCCAATACTTTAGCAGATACACTTGCACCTTTAACAACGGGCTGACCAACTTTTACTTTACCTTCGTTGTCAATAAGTAAAACTTTTTCAAAGTTTACGGTTGAACCCTCTTCAGCATCCATCAAATTAACAAACACCTTAGCTTTTTCTTCAACTCTAAGTTGTTGTCCTCCTATTTCTACAATCGCGTACATCAGTCCAAATATTATTCGTTAAAAAACTTTCGGACTGCAAAAGTAGAAAAGTTTGATTGAACTACAAATATTTGCAATATTTATTTTAGATTTTTGCTTAAAAAAATTGCGTTTGAGGATCTGAATTGATGTTCGTTTGTTATCGAAAGAGAAATTGATAACAAGATCATCCTCAACACTTTATTCAATTTTTCATTTTTCTGTTTTATTGTTCATTGTGAGTGTCAAATATGATATTTTTTAGTTGCACAATAAGCCGTATTTAAAATAATATCGGAATCGTTTTTTAACCTATCAGATATTTATATATTTGTTCACCTTAATTATAAACATTCATGGGGAGAGTTAAATTGAAGGTTTTGGGGTTATCGTATAGCCAGACACAATCTGGGGCTTATGCTTTAGTGCTGGCTGAGGAGGTTGGCGAGCGAAGGATCCCTATTATCATTGGGGGGTTTGAGGCACAGGCCATAGCTATTGAATTGGAAGCGTTAAAACCACCCCGTCCGCTCACACATGATTTGTTCGTAAATTTTGCCATGGCCTTTAAAATTGAAGTTATTGAGGTGACCATCCATCGGCTGGAGGAGGGTATTTTTTATTCCGAATTGTTGTGCGACAATGGGAGTACCCGGATTAAAATTGATGCCCGCACCTCTGACGCTGTGGCACTGGCCATCCGTTTTGGGAGTCCCATTTATACCACCACCGAAATCCTTGATAAAGCAGGCATCATTCTTCCGGTTGAAAATAAAATCAGAACCGACAAAGGGGAAAAGGCCGGCAAAAAAGAACACTCTTCGAATGTTTACACCAATTATTCATTAAGTGAGTTGAAAGAGATGCTCGACAAAGCCATCAATCAGGAGAACTATGAAGAGGCTTCCAACATCCGCGATGAAATAAACCGCAGGGAACAATTGTAAATTCGTGTTTCTTTTGGAATTCGGCATCCGCCCGTTTCCATTTCATTTGTTTTTTTGTAGCTTTACGGCCTTTTGTTAAACTCTAATTATCTTCTAAAAACTATAAATATGTCAAGCATTAAGAACCGCCTTATTTTGATGAATTTCCTACAATTTTTCATCTGGGGCTCGTGGCTAATTACTATTGGCGCATATTGGTTTCAAACCAAACATTGGTCAGGAGCCGAATTTGGTGCTATTTTTTCAACCATGGGAATTGCATCTTTATTTATGCCGGCTATTGCAGGTATAATTGCTGACCGTTGGATTAATGCCGAGAAACTTTATGGGGCACTCCACGTGATGGGGGCGGTTTTAATGTTTATGATACCTTTGGTAGATGACCCCTCAACGATGTTTTGGGTAATGTTGGTTGCCATGATGTTTTACATGCCAACGATATCGTTGTCTATCACCATTGCCTATTCTTCTATGTCGAGGGAAAAATTGAACGTAATTAAGGAATACCCCCCCATCCGGGTTTGGGGTACCATTGGTTTCATAGTTGCACTTTGGGTAGTGAGCCTTTCAGGATTTGAGGTATCAGCGGGTCAATTTTATGTGGCCTCGGCCTCATCGCTGTTATTGGGGATTTATGGCTTCAGCTTACCTGCTTGCCCACCTTTGGCAAAAGGTCACAAGAAAACCTGGGTCGATGCAATGGGGTTAAATGCTTTTTCACTGTTCAAACAAGGGAAAATGGTTGTTTTCTTTTTGTTTGCTATGTTGCTTGGAGCCGCGCTTCAGCTGACCAATGCGTATGGAGATACCTTTTTACACGATTTTGCCAAAATTGATGCTTATAAAGATCTTTTGGCGGTGAAATTTCCTGCCATCATCATGTCGGTGTCGCAGATATCCGAGACTTTGTTCATCCTGACAATTCCATTCTTCCTGCGCCGGTTTGGCATCAAAAAGGTGATGATTTTTAGTATGATAGCCTGGGTGTTGCGATTTGGGCTTTTTGCCTATGGAAATCCAGCCGATGGGTTATGGATGATCATTGCCTCCTGCATTATTTATGGAATGGCTTTCGATTTTTTCAACATTTCAGGTTCCCTGTTTGTAGAAACCCAGAGCGAGCCGCGTATCCGGGCAAGTGCCCAGGGGTTGTTCATGATGATGACCAATGGCCTGGGTTCCTTATTAGGTAGCCGTTTGAGCGGGATACTCATCGATAAATACTTTAAAACTGGCGATGAGTTTGCTTGGAAAGAAATCTGGTTATCTTTTGCCGCCTATTCTTTCGTGGTGGCTATCTTATTCATGATTGTTTTCAGGCACAAACACAATCCAAAAGAAATCGAGAATTTTCACCATTAGAGCTAAATATAAAAACGGGTACTATTCACCCGGTGACTTTTTGATTATAGCATTATGCCCTTATATTCACGTCCGGAGTCACCGGGTGAATTGATGCAAGCGCATGCTCGAAACGACACTAGATTTCTGATCGTATTGATTTAAAAAAAACAGGTTTAATAATTTAGCCCGGAGATAATTTCTTCGGGTTTTTTTGCTAACTTACCCTAGGATTACTGTATCAAGATTTTAATACCAGACATTGGGTCATGAGAAGAAAGATCAATCTTTATGTACTATTTATAGTTCTCGTTTCGAATGTGTTGATCATTTCTTTAGCACTCTTTTTTTTCTATTTTCAAAGCCATCATACTATTGAGCATGAGAAAAAATTCATTAATTCTCAGATTACTAGGGAATTTAAAAATCTGAAGCCCATTTTATCGATGATTGAAAAACAGGTCTATTTAAAGTACCAGAACCAGATTATAAAATTTGGAAATGAGGTTCTTAAAAAGTATCCGGATGCCAATGGGGTTCCTTTAGATGCCTTAAAAAGAATGTCTTACACAATTAATGTAGAACAAATTTACTTGGTAAACCGCGAAGGGATAATTCTCAATTCAACTACTACCGAAGGCTTGAATCAAAACATAAAAGGAAGATCACTTGGTTTTCAACGGTTTTTTGATAATTTATTCCTCACGCATCAATCCGGTGCGTTGAAATTTGGTTTTAGCCCGGTTGACAACCGGTTGAGTATTTTTGTTTATTATGTTCCGGAAGGGAGTAAATATGCGCTGGTTATGTCCATTGATTTTATCAACTTTCTTGAGTGCGAATATCCCGGTATGGCCAATACCTGGCTGTTTTATCGGTTGAACGAAGTTATTCCTGAGGAATCGGATATGGTAGAATCGCTAGATGTTTTTATTTGCGATGAGGAAACCCGGGTATCAGTTTTTAATCGGGATCAAAAATTTGTTATCGATTCAAAAAGCTTCAACACCCTTTTTGAGAAAGGCAAACTTGCCCTTAAAACAGATATGGGTGAGGATTATTACCAGGTTTTTACTTTTAATTCGGAATATGGTGCGGTGCCTGTACAGTTGATTTTAAAAGTTGAGTACAATTACGACTCATATCGTGCCACACAAAAGCATATTGTACTTATTTTGTTTTTTGCTTTGCTTCTCATTTTATTGATTTTATCATTCGTTTCCCCGATTATTTCTGAACGGGTACTCATTAAAAAGATTGCTATTATCAATGGTAATTTGAATGCTATCGGCAAAGCAAATTATAATGATTTAAAGGCTTTTCGGGGGAAAGATGAGTTGTCAGAAATTTTAACATCCATTTCTTCACTCAAAGATTCTGTAATTAAGCGCGAAGAACAGTTCAAGGAGGCAAAAATACATGCCGAAGTCGCCGATAAACTTAAATCGGCTTTTTTGGCTAACATGTCGCACGAAATACGTACGCCGTTAAATGCCGTAGTTGGCTTTGCGCAGTTGCTCCGCGATGCCAATCCATCACCCCAGGATGTGGAAAGATACGTGGGGCTGATAAACACGAACAGTACCCGGTTGCTTCAATTAATCAGCGATATCATCGATTTAAGTCAGATAGAATCGGGGCAAATGCGGATTATACCACGCCCCGTATGCTTAAATGAACTGTTCAGTGAATTGTATGCCACGGCAAACAGTAAAATATTGAACCAAAACCAGATTGTGAATAATAAAGAAATTGTGGTTGAGTTGCAAAAAGAATCTCTTCCATCGGGGGAATGCATCATTACCGATCCTTATCGGCTGAAGCAGATTATGGAACAATTGATTGATAACGCGGTAAAGTTTACTTGTAAAGGCAAAATCCAGATCGGGTTCAGGCTAAATGGGGGCTTTATCGATTTTTTTGTTCAAGATACTGGTGTGGGCATTGCCAAGGAAAATCTTACCCGGATTTTTGAACGGTTTGTACAAGCCGAGGATTATTTAACCCGGGAATATGGCGGAACGGGTTTGGGATTGGCAATTTGCCGCGAGTTAGCCATCATGCTCGGGGGTTCCATCCGGGTGGAAAGCCAAATAGACAGAGGAAGCACTTTCTGGTTCCGGGTGCCTTACCGTACGTTGCCAAAGAATTAAAAAGACTTTTTCATTCCTCTTAATTTGTTTTTGCAATCCCTTTAGTTGGCAGCAATTTTTAGTTTAAAATTATCCCGTACCTTTTGAAGCTCAGGCATAAATTTCTCTTTGATTTTATGGTAGGGTTCGTGGTTTTCTTTCTTAATAGGCTCTACCGAAGGGGCCTCAACTTTTAAAGGATCAATGGGTTCCCCATTTTTAAAAAACCTGAAATCGAGATGTGGCCCGGTGGCATAACCGGTTTTGCCCACATAACCCAGCAATTGCCCTTGGTTTACATGGTCGCCCATTTTTAGTCCCGGGGCAAACGACTTTAGATGGGCATATTGCGTGGTGTAAACACTGTTGTGCTTTACGGTTACATAATTGCCGGCTCCAGCCTGTTGGTAACCTTTCTTAGCAACAACTCCATCGCCGATGCTAAAAACCGGGGTTCCTTCGGGGGCGGCATAGTCAACGCCACTATGTGCCCGGTAGATTTTTAATACCGGATGAAACCTGTTTTTTGAAAACCTGGAACTTATCCGGTTAAATTTTAAAGGGGCTTTTAAGAAGGCTTTTCGCAAACTATTTCCCTCCTCGTCAAAAAACGAAGGTTGGTTGTCTTGTACAAAATAAAGCGCGTAAAAGTCTTTTCCCTGGTGGTTGAACAATGCAGCATGAATCTGTTCAATTCCCACGGAAACAGAATCAAGAAAGCGTTCTTCATAGATGACATAAAACTCATCGCCCTTTTGAAGGCCAAAAAAGTCAATACTCCAGGCATAAATTTCCGACAATTCGATAGACATCATCGGGTTAATCTGGTTATCCACCATGGCTTCCCAAAGGTTCGACTGAATGGTTCCCCTGGCAGTCTTTTTTAGGATGGTGGTTGGTTTCTCGCCCAAAGTAATTTCCACAGAATCAGCCAGGGTTACCACAACATAGTCGGTGAGGGATTGCTCGTAAACAAAATAGGAGAGGGTAGCGGCAGAATCTTTGGCAAAAAACAATTTGTATTTATTCCCTGAACGTATCTGCCGGACATCAAATATATCATTCTGGTTGGCAATTTGGTCGATGGTTTGCGGGGTGACTCCATAGCCAATCAAAATTTCCGATAGGTTTTGATCCCGCTTCACCTTATTTTCCACTACTGTAAAGGAATCAATGGCAATACCATATTCTAATTTAACGCTATCTTGAACCATAATCTCGTGAACGGGACCCAAGTCTTCGTTGATGGATTGATTAGAGGTTTGGCAAGTAACGAAAATTGCAAGCAAAAGAATACCCACCCCAATGCTTAACCAAACGATTTTCTTCATGTTAATTAATAGGAATTTGTGTGTTTTAACCGGATGACTAGCCTCTGATTTTTTCAAACCCTTTACCATAAACGCCCATGACGGCACCTTGCGAGATAAATGCATCGGGGTCAATGTTTTTGACAATTTCATGAACATCGGGAGCCTCATGTTTCCGGACCATCGTCATGATTATTTTAGTAGGTGTTTTGGTGTACCAGCCTTGCCCATCGAGCACCGTTACTCCCCGGTTCAGTTTCATGGTGATGTCTTCGGCAATTTGTTCATAGTGTTTACTGAAAATCATGATCTGGATGGATTGCTTGGAACCGTTAATAATAAGGTCGATGGTATATGAAACTACCCCCATGGTTACAAAACCGTAAACCAGCTTTTCCATACTTTGAAACAAGAAATAGGATGAACCGATAATAATTATATCGCAATACAAGATGACCTTTCCGGGACTGATATTCCGGTATTTGTTGACAATCATGGCGATGATGTCGGTCCCTCCGGTACTTCCCCCTTGTGAAAAGACAATTCCTACCCCGGCACCACCCAATAAACCACCCAACACGGTGGTCATGAAACCTTCGGTAATAATGGGTTCAGTAATAAACTTTTGCTGTAAGGTCAGAAATATCGAAATCATTACCACACTATAAATGGTTTTGATTCCAAAACTGGCACCCAACATTTTAATGGCGATGATAATTAAGATTGCATTTATGGCTAAATAAGGGTAACCTGCCGGGATTCCGGTGGCATAAAACAATGCAGCAGCCAGGCCACTGATGCCTCCGCCTACAATTTGCCCGGGAATTAAAAACGCGGTCCAACCCAGGGCATGCAGAAAAAGCCCAAAGGTAATGATGGAGTATGTTTTAACAATTCCCCAGTTGTTTGTTTTTGTTTTCACAGCTCGATAAGTTTGGTTAAAGTTTGCAATTTTAAAGTAGAAACAAAAATTTTGTTTTCATCAAAAAGCCTGAGACACAATGGTAACAGGCTAAGGGTTCATATATGAAATCAAAAAACATTACAAAACCACATTGATAATCCTTCCGGGAACCACAATTATTTTCTTGGGTTGCTTCCCTTCTAACCATTTAGTGGTATTTTCATTTTCGAGTACCATTTTTTCAATGTCACTTACCGGAGTTTCTGCTTCAACTTCAAGCTTAAACCGGGTTTTTCCGTTAAACGATACCGGATACGAAACAGTGGTCTCTTTTAAGAATTCTTCATTGAGTTTAGGGAATTGGGCGTCGGTAATACTGCCCGTTTTTTCCAGCTTTTCCCACAATTCTTCGGCAATATGTGGTGCAAAGGGAGCCATCAACACGGCTAAGGGTTCCAACACTTCCCGCTTGTTGCATTTCAGGTCGGTGAGCTCGTTCACACAAATCATAAAAGCACTCACCGAGGTGTTGAAGGAGAATTTCTCGATATCATCGGCAATTTTTTTGATGGTTCTATGAATAACCTTCCGTTCGGCTGCAGTGGCGGGTTCATTAATCAGGGTCAATTGGCCATTGGTATCTATATACAAACGCCATAATTTGCGCAAAAAGCGGAGAACGCCTTCAATACCCGAGGTATCCCAGGGTTTAGAATCTTCAATGGGGCCCAAGAACATTTCGTACAAACGTAGTGTATCGGCGCCATACTGTTCGATAATTACGTCAGGATTGACCACATTAAACATCGATTTCGACATTTTTTCAACCGCATGGCCACAGAGGTATTTTTCATCTTCCAGGATAAACTCAGCGTTAGCATAATCGGGCATCCAGTTTTTGAATTTTTCCAAATCGAGCACATCGTTGTGGACAATATTTACATCGACATGAATTTCGGTAACTTCATAATTTTTGCGCAGGTTGTACGATACAAAGGTGTTGGTATCTTTTATCCGGTACACAAAATTCGAACGCCCCTGAATCATCCCCTGATTGATCAGTTTTTTAAAGGGTTCATCTTTACATACGATGCCCAAATCGAAAAGAAATTTGTTCCAGAAACGGCTATAAATCAGGTGTCCGGTGGCATGTTCAGTTCCTCCGATGTATAAATCGACATCCTGCCAGTAGCTGTTAGCTTCTTTACTAACCAGTTGTTGGCTGTTTTTCGGGTCCATGTAGCGGAGGTAATAAGCTGATGAACCTGCAAAACCGGGCATGGTGCTCAGTTCGTAAGGGAATCCCTCATTGGTTTGCCATCCTTTGGCCCGACCCAGCGGCGGTTGGCCATCCTCGGTAGGCAGGTATTTGTCAACTTCGGGTAATTCCAACGGCAGTTCGTTTTCGTTCAATACGTAAGGAATCCCCTCTTTGTAATAAACCGGGAATGGTTCGCCCCAATAGCGCTGGCGGCTGAAAATGGCATCACGCAAGCGGAAATTTACCTTTCCGTAACCCAGTTTCTTATCTTCAATATGTTTGATAATGGCCGTAATGGCTTTTTTAACAGGCATTCTGTCAATAATTCCTGAATGAATCATCACTCCCTCTTTGGAATCGTACGATTCGTGCCATGTAGCAGGATCGGTGGGAGTATCGCCCTCTTTTACTACTACCTGGATAATGGGCAGGTTGAAATGGCGGGCAAAGGCAAAATCGCGGCTGTCGTGCGCCGGAACGGCCATAATGGCTCCGGTTCCGTAACCCGAAAGTACATAATCGGCAATCCAGATGGGGATTTCATTTCCTGTTAATGGGTTGATACCATAGGCGCCAATAAATTGTCCGGTAATTTTATTTACCTCGGCAATCCGTTCCCGTTCGGTGCGGCTTTTTACCCAATGAATGTATTGTGAGACTTTTTCTTTGTATTCAGGGGCAGTAAGTTCCAAAACCCATTCATGTTCGGGGGCTAAAACCATAAAAGTGGCTCCATACAAAGTATCGGGACGGGTGGTAAAAATTTCGATGGTTCTGCCGCTGCCTTTCACACCAAAGTTTACCGAGGCGCCCTCGCTACGGCCAATCCAATTGCGCTGAACCTCTTTTAACGATTCGGACCAATCGATGGTATCCAGCCCATCGAGCAGACGTTGCGCATAGGCAGAAACCCGAAGGCTCCACTGTCTCATCTTTTTCTGAACCACCGGGTATCCGCCACGGACTGAAACACCCTCTTTCACTTCGTCGTTGGCTAAAACCGTTCCCAGCTGGGCACACCAGTTCACCTGCGTTTCGGCCAAAAAGGCAATGCGGTAGTTTAATAAGATTTCCTGTTGTTGCTTTTCAGTAAACGAATTCCATTGGGAAGCAGTAAATTTTTGGGTAGGCGAACAAGCCGCATTTATCTTTAGGTTTCCTTCCCGTGAAAAGTGTTCAATTAGTTTATCAATGGGTTCGGCTTTCTGGGTTTTATTGTTAAAATAATGGTTAAACATTTGAATGAATGCCCATTGAGTCCAATGGTAATAGTTGGGCTCACAGGTACGTACCTCACGGTCCCAATCGTACGAGAAACCGATTTTATCGAGCTGTTCGCGGTACCGCTTTATGTTGTTTTCAGTGGTAATGGCAGGGTGTTGCCCGGTTTGGATGGCATATTGTTCGGCAGGCAAGCCATACGCATCGTAACCCATGGGATGCAGCACGTTGAACCCGTTCAGGCGTTTGTATCGGCTGTAAATATCGCTGGCAATGTAGCCCAGCGGGTGACCCACGTGTAGCCCGGCTCCCGAAGGATAAGGAAACATATCGAGTACATAGAATTTGGGTTTCGATGTATTTATGTTGATTTTATAAGTCTGGTTTTTACGCCAGTATTCCTGCCACTTTTTTTCTATTTCGTTGAATTTGTATTCCATATAGGTATGTGTTTCAAAAACATTAAGGATTTCTGGGAAGGCATCGGTAAATACGAACTTTCCATTTATAATGGCCGCAAAATTAGGAAAATAATTCTAAAATAATCAGAATTCAAGCAGACAGGGATGTATCAAATTTTGGTGATTTCGATAATTAATCGTTCTTGCTTTGGAAAAATAAGATTCACAAACCGATCGATAGATCGCCATAAATAATAGGGTAAAAATTGCAGAAGAAGATGTGTTCTGAGTTTGGTTAAATAGCGATTGTTAAATTTTTCAAACTTCCAATTTGATCCAGCAGGAATCAAACGCTGAATATTATTTTCGTTAAAAACATGTAAATGAGCACTCTGTGGCGTTGGTTTGTTACAATGAACGCATAAGTGGTATTTTATTTTCTCATTATAAGGAGTTGTGATAATAAGTTTTCCGTGAGGGATAAGCTTAGAGAAAAGTATTTCCACAAATTTCACTGGGTCAGGAACATGCTCCATAATCTCAGAAGCAATGATGGTATCGACGGTTTCATTTTTCAACGGCAATTGATACACATCGGCGACCAAACCAAAGTGATTGGGATGTGGATATTTTTGCAATGCCAGTTCTGGATTCTTGCTCGAAATATCCATTGAAACAATTCGAAATCCCTTTGGTAGAGCCATTTTAGCCACCCAGGCACCTCCACAACCGACATCGAGAATAGTGTGTGAGGACTTATCAATTTTTCTGAAAACGGTTTCATGTAAACGTCTATTTTCATGCCTGGTACCAGCACTTTCAGGTTCAGCAAAATAATCGAAAACCTCGGAATCTTTTATGTAGTGTTCATGATAAAGGAAGTTACTGCCAAATTGATTATGTAGAGGTGAATTTTTTTCAACCACTGAAAAGGCCTGTTTGAAAAGGTAGGCGGTATTGTTTTGAAACCTGAACACTTCATCCGTTTTTTGATCAAAAATAGCGTTTGGATTGTTTGGTTTTTGTATAAATCCTTGTTGTGTAAAAGGATTGCAAAGTATATCAATAAAATTTGGTATCATTTCCATATTGGATAAAAATTGAATAGCAGCAAAATTAATTATTATTTACAAATTGAACGGTTCCGAAAGGTTTTGATAATTTTATTTAATATTTTGCGCCACATATAAAGGTTTATGGGTAATTATATTCGCCATCGGGTACAAAGCATTATGAGTGATCCTTTTTGGAAAAATGTAACCACCTTGTTTACAGGTTCTGTGATTGCTCAGGCATTACCGATACTATTTTTCCCGATTCTTACCCGGATTTATACAAAGGAGGTATTAGGTATCTATTTTGTTTTTGCAGCTATTGGCTTACTTACACAAATTATTGCTTCGTTTCAGTATCAATTGGCCATTGTTTTACCAAAAAATACCAAAGATGCCAATCATCTGTTAACGATAAATCTAATTATGGTAACATCGGTTTCACTTCTTATGCTATTAATTATCTGGGGTTTTTCTGATTTCATACTTTCCCTGATTGAACAAAAGGATTTAAAGAACTGGTTGTTTTACATTCCTTTAAGCACCTTTTTTTTGGGAACGTTTAATGCAATTAGTTATTATTTTAACCGATTCAACAATTATAAAACCATTTCACTCGGTCGGGTAATAAAATCAGTAGTATTTCTGGTTTTTCAAATTGGCTTGGGACTACTCGGTTATAAATATTCAGGGTTAATTGTAGGTTATTTAATTGGTCAAGGGGCAAGTCTATTCTTCCTCTTTTTTTATTTATTTAACGAAGCAGAATATAAAATTCAAATAAATATGAGAGATATCAAGAGATTAGTGCTTGAATATAAAGATATTCCATTATTCAATACATTAATATCTTTTTTGAATACCCTATCGAATCAGCTTCCGATGTTTGTTTTAACACGTTATTTTGGGGCGGCTGCCGCTGGAGAGTACGGATTGGCTAACAGAACTATTTCAACACCAATGGGTCTAATCGGACAGTCTGTTGGTCAGGTTTTTTATCAAGAAGCCGCTCGTTTAAAAAACCAGGGGAATAGCCTTGAAAATTTGGTAAAAACCACCTATAAACGATTATTAAAAATTGGCATTATCCCCTTTATATTGCTTGCTCTATTTTCTCCTTGGATTTTTAAAATTGTATTTAGCAATGAATATTATACCAGTGGCGAAATAACTCGCTTGCTTATTCCTTGGTTGTTTGTTATGTTTTTGAATTCTCCCTTATCGTTTATTATTACAGTGCTAAACAAACAAAAAGTAATGGTTGCTTACGATACTTTTTTACTAGCTTTTAGGTTTTTTGCCTTTTGGGCTGGCTATTATTTTTTTGATAGTTTGCTAATTGCTATTGGTTTTTATAGTTTGGTAGGTTTTGTATTTAATGCCTTATTATTGTTTTATTTTTTAAAGATTTCAAAGCAAAAAGCGGAAATAGGATATGCTTAATATTTCATTTACAGGAGATGTTTGCCTTAATGGTCGGTTTGCTGAAAACTTAAAATCAGGAAAGCCCCTTTTTGATGCATCGGTTCAACATTTCTTGTCAAAGCAGCCTTTTCTGTGCTGCAATTTTGAAGGAGCAGAATCGGATGAAAATTTCGTTATTAAAAAGGGCACCCCGCTAAAAAATGAATCTGGAAGTATTTCCTATTTAACAGGCCAAGGTTTTAATATTTTCAATCTGGCTAATAACCACATATTTGATGTTGGGCTAAAAGGACTAACGGATAGCATTTTTAAGATAAATAACCACGAAGTTTATTATTTAGGTGCTGGGCGAAATATTCAAGAGGCTGTAAAACCTGTAATTTTAAAAACGGGCAATGTATCGGTAGCTTTATTAGCAATAAGCGATGTGGTACCTAACCTTGCCAAAAAATCCACTTTTGGTGTTTTTGGATTCAACAAAAAAACTTTGAAAAAAACGGCGGCAAAACTAAAACAAGAATGTAATTGGGTAATTGTAATGTACCATGGTGGCGAAGAATACAGCTTATTCCCTTCACCCATAAAAAGAAAACGGTTACACTGGATTTGCAGCCACACCAAAACGGATGCTGTAATTGCCCATCATTCGCATACTTTCCAAGGTTTCGAAAAATTAAATGGAAAGTTGGTGTTTTACTCTCTGGGAAACTTCATTTTCGATTTAATTAATCATGAAGTTTTTCCTTTTACCAGTGAGGGCGCCATTCTTACATTATCTTTCACTCATAACGAAATTTACCATAAGTTTTACCCCATACATTGCCATTCGAAAGAGGGTGTTGTTGTAGTTGCAAATGAAGCTTTTATTGATAAAATCAACCACCTTTCCGATTTTAGTAATTACAAATACCAATGGCAAAAGGAATGCTATAGGCTTGTTTTTAAACGAAAGGAACATAATGAGTTAAACCCTAAACAAGAAAGCCTTCAGAATAAATCGGTGCTTATGTTGGTTGGTTCTTTAAAATTTTACAAACAACTTTTTCGATTATTGAAAAATTGGAATTTGGCAAATATCTATTTTAATGCACTTATTTACAAAATAAAATATAGAAACCATGGTTCATTTGACTCATAACCAAGGATTTCGTTGGTATTCATTAAACAATGTGCATTGTAAAGGTTGTTTTTTTGATAACAACGACCAACTCTATGAAGGAGTAAATATGCCCCAGTTTTTCAAAGATGTTTTTTCATTTAACGACTTTGTTGAACGGTTAAAAAAATGTAATGGCATCTTTTCAGTAATTATAAATCATCAAGATTCCTATTGGCTTGCGGTTGATAGAAATATATCATTTCCACTTTTTTATTCAAAAGTTGAAGGAATTTATTTCGTATCTGATGACCCGGAAAACCTAATTTCAAGAAGAACTGTTAACCGCATCGACCCATTCCAACAGACCCTTTTTAAAGCTTTCGGTCATACTTTTGGCAATAAAACATTGATAAACGACATCTACCAAGTGGGTTGTGCTGAGGCAATTTGTTTGGATTCTAACGAGTTAAAGCAAATACATTTTCACTCCTTTTCAGTGCAAAGGTTTCAGGATTTGGGTTATGAAAAACTTAAGGAGGCAGGAAAAAATATTTTTGACCAGGCTCTTTCGCGGCTTGTAAATAGTTTAAATGGACGGACTGCTGTGGTTCCTTTAAGTGGCGGTTACGATTCCCGGTTTATTGCCGCAGGATTGAAGAGAATGGGTTACACCAACGTTGTTTGTTATACCTATGGCAAACGCGAGAATAATCCGGAATGGCGCATCAGTAAAAAAGTAGCTGGAACACTTGGTTTTAAATGGATATTTGTTGAATATTCAACAGAATTTATACAAAAATATATTTGCTCAAAAGAGTTTGAACCTTACATACACTTTGTAGGTCATTACAGTTCGCTATTTTTTTTGCAAGAATATTTTGCGGTGAGGTATCTTAACGAGAATAACCTTGTTCCTGAGGATGCTGTTTTTCTTCCAGGTCATTCTGGTGATTTAATTGGTGGTAGTCAGTTGGTCAAAGTTTTTGAAAAGGAACTTTCATTCCATGATCTTTCCGAACATTTTATTGCCCAAAAAAGCTATTATTCGACATTAAAAAAAACTGAAAAAAAGCAACTGAAAAATGAACTCGACCTTTGGTGGGCCGGCAAAAGGGATTATTATGCTGCTTCGGTATTTGAAGAGATCGATATTCAGGAAAAAATTTCGAAAGTAATATTTAACTCTGCTTTGATATTCGATTTTTTTGGGTATGAAAAGCGCTTTCCTTATTGGGATGTACCTCTTTTAGATTTCTTTCTATCGGTTCCCATGGAGCATCGCGAATTAAAAAAATTATACGATGATATTTTCATTACCCATTTTTTTGAGCCCCTTGGAATCCATTTTAAAACCGAGTTGCAACCTACTTCTTTTGAATTAAAAAAACAGCACCTGAAAAATTATATCAAGGGTTGGGTTCCTAAAAAAATGTTGAAAAATGTTTTGTTAAAAAACGATTGGTTAAACTACCATCAGGCAACCCAACTATTGATACAGGAAATGAATCAGGAAAAATACCTTGTTAATCAAAATATTAAATCCTTTAACGAGATTTTAATTGCTTATTATTTGTTTAAAATATCGAAAAACGGATTAACCACGGAAAAATAAATTTGGAAGTGATATATCCAATTGGTAATATGGCAGATAAGAATAAAAGATGAAGCTAAGAATTCAGAATTCTGTCCGATACATTGGTAAATGGTTGAGCCATTTTCAGTGTCATAGGGATACTTTCTAATGGATAGCCATTTATTATTATTTAAGGATATCTAAAGTACCGTTGGATTCGATCTATTAAAAATTTCACAAAGGGATTATTGTTACTTAGCAAATATTATTATATTTGAACCGTAATAACCAACTTGAGTTGTTGATTTAAACCAAATGTGATTTTTGCCCGACACCATTTGAAATTCTTATATTAGATAGAATACCAATGAAGGATTTAAACAAAAAGTTATATACGGACGAATTGCTTAACGATTGGGTAACCCGTGAAGAGATAATTCCTGCAGAAGCCTATTTTATCAAAAAATATTTGACCCAAAAAACAGGTAAAGTCATTGAAGCCGGCACCGGTGGCGGACGTATCGCATTTTATATCGGGCAAATGGGGTTCAACCAAATTGATGCTTTTGATTATGTGCCCCAGATGATTGAATCCGCTAACAAAAACCTGAAAGATAAAAACCTAAATATTAAATTCATTGTAGCCGATGCAACCAACCTATCGGATTTTGGGAGCGATACGTACGATTATTTAATTTATCTGCAACAGGTTTTGTGTTTTATCGAAGACGAGCAACTATTCTATAAAGCTCTAAACGAAGCTTACAGGATTGCAAAAAAAGACAGTATTACCCTATTTTCATTTTTAGATTACCATTCGCGGACGATTAACATACCGCTACGGATACTATTGAATATTTTAAGATGGTTACGGAATGAACCCATCCCTGACAACTATTTGCCCTGGCTAAAGATAAACAACCGTTTTAACAGGAAGTTATTATCAAAAAACCAGGCACTCACTTACTGGGTAAAGCGGGATGAAATAATCATGCAATTAGAAAAAATTGGTTTTGAGGTGTTGGAGGTAAAAAATGCCAGCCAAATAAATACGGATGCCAAACAAAGGAAAGGGATGCTGTATGTGGTATGTACGAAATAACAAGGACAAATATAACAATCAACAACCGATTCAATTTTAACAAAACGTATCACTTAAATTATAAAATTAATCACAATGAAAAAAAGTTTATTATTATCGTTGGCGGCAATTTTGCCCGCTTTTGTCTGGGGCCAGGCTAATACAACCACATTGACTTCGTATGGCTATAGCTCTGGTGTATCCGGCCTTTATAGCTCTTATTTTGGAATAAATTCAGGTAGTGCCGCAACATCAGGTTCTACCAACAACTGTTTTTTTGGAATGTATAGTGGACTTAAAACAACAGGTTCAGAAAATACTTTCTTAGGAAGATCATCTGGTATTAACAATTCAACAGGTAGTTATAATACATATATTGGAACATGGTCAGGGCAAAATAATATTGTTGGTTCTAAAAACACATTTATTGGTAATTTGGCTGGTTACAATAATATAGGTAGTAATAATGTATTTATTGGATATTCTGCCGGATATAATGAAACCGGTTCCAATAAATTATATATTGACAACTCAAATACAGCTACACCATTAATTTATGGTGACTTTGCTACTGATTTACTTACAGTAAACGGGAGTTTAGGTATAGGTACAAATGCTCCAAATGATAAACTTGATGTGTCAGGAAATATAAGAGCGAGTATTTTTAAAGATAGGGACAATATCAATTATTATATGGATTTATCGAACAGTGGTGTATCTTTAAAAACAGCGGGGTCTTTATTTTTACCCTATGGTGAGAACTTGTATTTTGGCTCTACAGCATCAGCAAATACTGAATATTTTAGGTTATTTAACGTGTCAGATGGGAATGCATATATTGAATATACAGAAAACCTATATATTAAGGTACCAGGAGTTGTTAATAGCCTGACCCTATCAAGTATCGGCAATGTAGGTATAGGCGCTACAAACCCCGGAGCTAAACTGGATGTTAACGGGAAAATCCGTTGCGAGGAGGTTGAGGTAATTGCCGATGTACCCGCTTCCGACTTTGTATTTGAACCGGAATACCAACTGAAATCCTTGAGCGAAGTGGAAACCTTTGTTAAAGAAAACAAACATCTGCCCGAAATCCCATCGGCCGCCGAATTTAAAGAAAACGGCTATAAAGTGGGCGAAATGGACGACCTGTTGTTGCGGAAAATCGAACAATTGACCCTTTATATAATTGAGCAGGAAAAGAGGATTCAGGAACTGGAATCGCAGGTAAATGTTAAAAAATAAGGACATGAAAGCTAAATACCTATTGTTGGGCGTGTTCCTGGCTTTTCAATGCCTTGCCTTTAGCCAAAACACCTATAGTTACCATTACGATGCGAATGGTAACCGCGATTACCGCATCATTGTCCTTAAAAAATCGGCCACAGCCGCAACAGAGGATGGTGAGGCGGCCAACGATAGTACCCTAATTGAGAAAAAATATACCGATAGAATTGGTGAGGCTACTATCAATATTTTCCCTAACCCTACTGCCGGTATTGTCACTTTGCAGATAGAGAATATGCAACAGGTTGAGGGTGAATTGCTGTTGATTGACAGCAAGGGGGCAATTCTCCAGAACATTAAAACAGAATCTACCCCTATCGATATTGATTTAAGCGGTTATACCAACGGTGCATATATCCTGAAAATCCGGATCAATGGCAACACTACCGAATGGAAGATTATAAAAAAGTAGTCCTGTACAATATGGGTCATCTATTTACCCAAAATCCAGAAAAAATGAAAAAACCAATGATACTAATCGGGTTGCTGTCCTTTGTTATGTTTACCAAAGGACAGGACCCCCAGATATATTTCAATCTGAATACAACGGCAACAGGCACAAAATCATATGTTGCAAGGGACTATGTCAAACTGAAACCCGGGTTCAGTTATAAACCGGCAACGGCAAATAGCTTTGAGGCAAAGATAGACCCAACCATTACCTACCCGGTAATTTATCAGAAACCGTTTGCAAGTGTAGAACAGGGTATTGATCAGGGTCTGGATGTCGGATCCATAGCCGGGGCTTTTGATGTTTCTCCATCTGGGGCGGCAACTTATTCAGTCCCTATTGACTTGCCCATTGGCATCGATGGGATGCAGCCCTCTTTGGCCGTTTCATATAGCAGCCAGGCGGGGAATGGATTGGTGGGCTTCGGTTTTAATTTAGCAGGCCTTTCAGCCATAACGCGGGTGCCGCAGGATTATTATTATAATGATTATTTTAGAGGTATTACCCTAACCGCTACCGACCGTTTTGCATTAGACGGTAACCGGCTGGTAACAACAGGTACTTACGGGGCCTCAGGCACCACCTATAATACCCTGATTAGGAATTTTTCGGTAATTACCTCGTGGTTAAACTATGGCAGCGGTTCCCCCCAATATTTTACCGTGGCTACCAAAGACGGCAAGACACTTAAATACGGAAGTGCTACCGGAAAACTCATTGTAAATAACAATACAGCTATTGCCGCCTGGTATCTTGATTATGTAGAAGATATTAATGGAAACTACATTAATTATGAATATGAGCAGGATGGGTTGAACCTTTACCTGAAAAAAATAAAATACGGGCTAAATAAAAACAGCACCGATGGTATTTTGTGTACCATTGAACTGGTGTATGAAAAAAGGACCGATGAAATCCCCTTGGTCATTGGTACCCAGACCGATAAAATGGATAGGGTATTGGGGCGCATCAACACATTTATCAACAGTGAACTGCAAAACAGTTACGATTTTGCCTATTCCAAAGATACTTATACCCGGCTCAAATCGGTGACCAGGAAAAACAGCGAGGGGGAACAACTGAACCCCACCATTTTCAGCTACGGTGGATTTAAAGGGGGGAGCGGCCATGATTTTGGTTATCAATATATTACAGTTTCCAATGAATTTGGGAAATCCTTCGAAAACCAAGTTTGGTTTTCGGGAGATAGGGATGGTGATGGGAAAGATGAACTGATAAGTACATATCCATATACAAATGTAAATTGGTTATATACATTTTTAGATATTCGTACGGCATCACCAGACGAATCTGGGGGTTTATCTTATACCTCACATATAGATTTTTTGCCGGAAAATATGATTCAAACGGGAAGCCCTTATCATTCCTATTGGAAAAACATTGGACAAAATGTTATGGCATCTGGTGATTTTAATAGTGATGGCACCTGTGATGTTATGTATCCTGAATTAGCTTCAAATAATATAAAATTTTCTTGTTTCCAATTATTAGATGGAATAAGTTATAAGCAATTAGATATTAGTCACATATATCAAAAAAATATAAACCTGGAAGAGCCATCTGAAATTCCGCTGTTTTTAAATACCGATTTTAATAATGATGGGAACTCCGATTTATTAGTTCTTGAAAAATTGAGTGACGACCAGAATAGAAACGCAAGTATTACATTTTTAAGTCAATATGATTTTGATAATCCATTGGAATCAAGAAATCGGTTTGGATATAAATTCCAAACATCGACTGCTCCTGAGGAGGTGTTTCCTTTTGACTATAACAACGATGGCCTGAAAGACCTATTGATTATAACTTCGGAGGCTTATTATATTTATAAAAATAATGGGGGTGCCAATAGTTATTCATTTAGTTCAGCAGCTAGTTATAGTGCTACCAATACCTTAAAAGGGAAAATGGACTGCATCCGCCCCGGGGATTTTAACGGCGATGGCCTGGCCGATTTTATCTACAACCCCAACCAAACCGCCAGTTGGTACTTTGCCCTAAACAAAGGGGACGGCAGTTTCGAAATCAAAAGTTTACCTATAGCCGCCTATAATGACAAAGACACCGACAAAGACGACGGCAAGGACAATTGCATCATTATGGACTGGAACAACGATGGTTTGGACGATGTTATTACATTTGATGCTTTTTATAATTGGGAAGATGATATTTGGAGTGAACCCTGGAAAGAATTCCGTGATTTTACTGTGGATTGGTATTCATCTACCGGAGCGACGGTATCATTTGTCAAACGGAGCATCTCAACCGATGAGGCCGATGCGTATAGCAACCTGTTTGTCCAGGGCGATTTCAACGGCGATGGCCGTCAGGATCTGATAAGTTACGGGTTCGACTGCTGGAATGGGACTGCTACCAAGGCATGGCGGGTTTACAGCAATTACAATGCCGGGCAAAACCAGGGGTTGCTGACAGGCGTGGCCGACGGGTTCAGGGGCAGGACAGAGGTTGCCTACAGCAATACCATTTTAAACGAAAACTATACTGCAGAAACGGCCCCGGCAGGGTTAATTAAACTCCCGGCCAGTTTAAAAATGGTAAAAACCGTCAATAATTACGGGGGCACCAGTTCAACCGTTAATTATGCGTATCAGGGGGCAACCGCCCACCCGCTCCTCGGGTTTTTAGGATTTTCAAAAACCACAGTTACCAATACCACGGTTGGGAGTACAGCTACATCCAACTATTCTTTCAAAGAAAGTGCATCTTCCTATTACATGCCCTATCTTAAAAGCTCCAGCAGTACAATGGGAGGTATCACAAATACTTCGGATGTTACTTATTCCGGGCATACCTATACCGATAAAAGCTGTTTTATTTACACCAATACCAGTACAAGTGTTGATAATTTGGTTAAGAAAAAAGTTGTGACAACAACCCCCTACAACAGCGACGGGAACCCCACATCGAGCAAAACAGAAACTTATGAAACAGGTGGGACTAAAATAGCCATACAAACAGCTACCTATTCAGGGTATGTGGATCGTTTCACCGGCGATGGCAACAGCATATTAAATGCCCCCACCACTGTTGTTGAGACCTTTTTGTTAGAAAGCGGTTCGGCGGGTAGCAGTTTGTCCTCAACCACAGGTTTTACCTATTATACGAACGGGAACATCAAAACAAAGAAGATATTTTCGGGCACGGCCAAACAGATCACCTCAACCTTTACCTATTATCCATATTCCCAAAGGGTTAATAGTGTTACCGAGGTGGGCGGTACCGAATCGAGGGTTACCAGTTATAAATATGATGCTACCGAGCGGTTTGTAAGCGAGGTGACCAACCCTTTGGGGCATGTAATGAAATACACCAGCGATTTGAAGGGAAACCAAACCGATGTGTATGACCCCAACAATCTGCATACCCAAAACAGTTATAATGATTGGGGGGTATTGACTCAAACAATAACACCCACAGCCAGCTATACAAAGGCGATGGGTTGGGCTGCCAATGGTGCCGATGCCCCATCAGAAGCCCTTTACTATGTTGAGACCAAACGGGACAACCAGTTTTACGGGGCCGATTATTATGATTGCATAGGCAGAACAGTAAGGAAAGTAAGCGTGGGTTTTAATGGTGCCAGATTTTATACCGATACCAAATACAACAGCAAAGGGCAGGTAGAATCACAGACAGAGCCTTATGCACCGGGGACAACCATTAAATTAACAAGTTATACCTATAATACCGACGGAAGGGTAAATAGGATAACCCTGCCCGATGGAAGATTTATTGACAACACTTATTCTGTTACGGCTTCCGGCTCAATTCATGAAGAAACCTCTACCTATAGCACAGGGGAAGTATATACAAAAAAATACAATGCCGCGGGGTTACTTGTCAGTGCCACCGATCCGGGAGGTACCATCAGCTACGATTATTTTAAAAACGGCAAGTTAAAAAGCACCACAGCCGGGGGGACAACAATCGGGATACGTTACGATGCGCTTGGCAGACAGGAATATTTGGACGACCCCGATGCCGGGACCATTCAATACGGTTACAATGCATGGGACAACCTGACAACACAGGTACAAAACGGGATAACCACTACCATGACCTACGATAAACTGAACCGGATGACCCATAAAACCGTAGGTTCTGAACCGGTTATTGATTTTCATTACGATCCGGCCAATGCCATTGGCATGACCGATAAAATTGTTAAAGGTTCTTCAGGTGTTTTTTATACCTATGATGGTAAACTGAATATGACTGAAGAGAAATGTACAGAAGGCAGTGAAATACTAACTTTCACATATGAATATGATCCTTCCAACAGCCGGCTGAATAAAATGACCTACCCCAATGGATTTGCCGTGGAATACGGTTATACCGGTTATGATGACCTGATTGAGGTAAAACGCGCCGATGATGGGACATCTATCTGGGTACTCGACGAGGTAAACGCCAAAGGGCAATTAACGAAAGCTACTTATGGAAATTCCAAGCAGATTACCTATGGCTATGATACCAAAGATCGGTTGAACCGTATTTTGGTGCCCACGGTAATTGACTTTAACTATGTTTTTAACGATAAGAACCAGTTGGATAACCGCGTTGAAAAGTATTACAATGGTAGTACCTATAGTTATTTTACCGAACGGTTTACGTATGATGCTGTTAACCGGTTAAGTAAAGTTTACCATCAGACCGGGACTGCTGCTGAGGTCCTGAAACAGACCATGGGCTACGATGCCGGCTTAAACGACCGGATTGTTTCAAAAACGGGTATCGGCACGTTTGGTTATGATGAAACAATAGATCACCGGATGGATTACCTGGAAGCAGCAAGCACGTATAATCCTACAAAACAGAATTATACCTATACCGCTACAGGAAAAATAAATACAATAACCGATGATGCTATTCATACCAATTTGAACTTAACCTACAATGTATTAGACCAACGGTTTAAACAGGTAATTTCAAATTCAAGCACCACACAAACACGCTATTACTTCAACAATTACGAGAAAGAGGTAACCGGCACCACCACGCGCCACCTGAACTATGTTTATGCCGGTAGTGGCCTGGTGGCCATTTTTACACAGGAGGGCACTGTTACCACCCCCTACTATATTTATACCGATTACCTGGGTTCGCTGCGGAGCATTACCAACGCCAGTGGTACCGTGGTGCAAACATTAAGTTATGATGCCTGGGGCAACCGCCGCAACCCGCTTACCGGGGTCAATTATACCACAACCCCCACGGGGCTTCTGTTTGCCAGGGGATACACCGGGCATGAACATGTTGATATGTTCGGGTTAATAAACATGAACGGCCGTTTTTATGATCCGGCTTTAGGAATGTTCATTAGCCCCGACAATTATGTGCAGGCCCCCGATTTCAGCCAGAACTTTAACCGATACACCTACTGTTACAATAACCCGCTGATGTACACCGACCCAACAGGTTATTGGACCGGTTGGGATGATTTAGTTGTTGGTACCGTTGGATTTTTTTACGGCTATATCTCTTATGGTATTGCCAATGATGATTGGGGATGGAATGCAGTTGGTGCAGGGGCATTGAGTGCAGGTTCTTTTCTTTTAAGTTATTATTCTGGTGGTGCAAATAGCTGGAATAGTGCAGTGAATGCAGCATTAAGCTCAGGAATGGAAGGTGGTGGGGCACTTGCGGCAAATGCTGCCCTTAACTTCTCGGGGAGGATGATAGCTGGGAATTTGATTAATTCTTTTCTTCCTGCATATACTTTTCCTGTAAGCAGTAATATGTCAGTAACAATAGGCCCAGCTTATACATTTGGGTCAACTCAAAGCGGATTGGGTTTAGGTGTAAGCATGAATTATCAATATGAAGGGCTGAATGCTTCCATTGGTGTTCGTTTTATGAAATATGGAGCAAACTATGGTGGTAGCAGTAAAGAAACAATGAAATTCTGGGCTGTTGGTTATGACGATGGCACCTCAGGTATTTTCTATTCAAATACCTATTACGACAGTGGTGGGACCTCTCAGGAACTGGGGGCTATTGGTTACCGTTATAAAGATTTTAGCTTTACCTACCAAAACGACTATATGTTTGGCCTGCCTGCCGATGGTGGCGACAGGTTCCGCACCGCTGCCGCCCAGGTTTCCTGGCGTGACTTTTCGGCAGGGGTTAATTTGTTTACTGGCGATCCCGGGCTAAAAGATAGGCAAATAGACAATATTAATGGACATGATACATATATCACAGGTTTGAATGGGGAAAATCCAAATAAATACCGCGCCGGGGTCGGTTATGTGGGTTATGGCAACATGAAATATGGTATCAATTCCGAAAAATTTCGTAATAATGTGCAGAATAAGTTTGCACATGACCGATTAATTTATTGGATAACAGGGGATAAATCACCCTATTTTCAGGTTTTGGATATTACGCCTTCAGGTTATTTTTCAATAGGAACCTCTCATCCTTATACATTATGGTAAATTATAAATCCGGTCTGGTATTATTAATAGTATTCGTATTCGGCCAATATGGAGTTTCTTTTGCCCAATTATTGAAAGCTGAAAAATTATCGTTGGAAAAACAGGCTTATACAGGTTGCCAACTGAGGGTTGATGGATATTACTACATGAATTATGCAGGAGGTGAAAACTATTCCGTCTATTTTTTATACAAAGATGGAACAATACTTTATGGAGGGGGTTTTCAGTATTCTGAATTTCAAAAAAACACATTAAAATTTTCAGACACAATCTGGATAAAAAACATGAAAGAATACAGGCATAGGTGGGGTCTCTTTAAGATAGAAGGAAATAAAATTACGTTTGAGAAGTGGTATCCTTCTTCAGGAGGTCCATTACCAGTTTATATTAGTTCCGGTGAAATACTCAATGATACCACTTTTAGAATAACCCAATCGATGCGTTCGAATGGCAAAGAGGTAAATGAGAAAAATGAGGTGTATCATTTCAAACAATTTAGCCGCAAGCCCGATAGCACCAATAATTTTATAAAATAGGAAAAGCCCCGGTTCGCTGGGGCTTTTTTACCATTTAAACAGATTTCCCCTCTGATTTACGAATTTTCATTACTTTCGTACGTTTTTAATTGTATTACAATGAACTTTACCAATAAAACCTTTTGGGTTACCGGAGCCGCATCGGGCATGGGCAAAGCTGTTTCGGTGGCATTGGCAAAATATAAAGCCACGGTTATTATTTCCGACCGCGATGCGCAGGGACTGACCGATACCGCCCAAAGCATTGAAGCTGCCGGAGGTACTGCCAAAGTGGTCATTTTAGACATGTCCGATTCACGGGCTATTACCGAAAGTGCCGCTTTGGTGTTGAGTGAAGGCTACAAAATTGATGGACTTTATCATTTTGCAGGCATCAGCCAGCGGTCGCTGGTTACCGAAACCCCGTTGGAAAACGACCGCAAGATAATGGAAATCAATTTTTTTGGGGTGGTGGCACTTACCAAAGCACTTCTGCCGTACATGATACAAAACGGTGGCGGGCAATTGGCGGCGGCCTCAAGTCTGGTAGGTAAATTCGGGTTTCCGTACCGCTCGGCTTATTCGGCATCGAAACACGCTTTGCATGGATTCTTTGAAACCATTCAGGCTGAGAATTTCCAGTACAACATTCATGTGAGCATGCTTATTGGCGGGCGCATCCAAACCAACATTTCAAAATTTGCCATCAATAAAGAGGGGCAGGAACATGGAAAAATGGATCCGGGTCAGGCGAACGGAATCACTCCCGAAAAGGCAGCCCAACAGATTTTGCGTGGGTTAAAACGCGATCAACGTGAAATACCCGTGGGTGGGAGTGAGTTGATTATTTTGAAAATCAGGCGGTTCTTACCAGGGTTACATGCAAAAATTATCAGAAAAATAAAACCGATGTAAATTATCTATAAACTTGTATCCACAAGTTTTCGGATCACTTGTTAATAAACAACAAGTTACAAAGGATTTTGCAGTCAGTTGAAATGCAACCATCTCACGAAGTTTCGGTATTATCAATGATTTAGGATCATAGTTGCGGATTTAAGGTATAAGTCAAAAAAAATTGCAAATTCATCGGTACTAATGTTAAGCCAAGCCAAAAGACAGTTGCAGCGTTGAACTGAAAAAATTGTATATTAGCACAAAAAAGAAATGATTGGACCGGATAAAATATCGGAAATAGTTAATAAAATAGCTTTAGGGTATAATCCAGAAAAGATTATTCTTTTTGGTTCCTATGCATCTGGAAATCCCAATGAAGATAGTGACTTAGATTTATTTGTAATTAAAGATACTGATTTGCCCAGGCCACAAAGAACCGTGCAAGTTAGAAAAATGATATATGGTTCGATGATTCCTATAGATTTGATTGTTTATACCCCAAAGGAGATAGATGAATCAAAGGAAAATAAATTTGGATTCGTATATGAAGTACTAAATACAGGAAAGACTTTGTATGAGCGGGGAAGCAGATGAAATAAGACAATGGATAATTAAGGGAGACCATGATTTGATTTACCTGCTTGATTTGATAACGCAAAAAGACTTAGATTTCGAGAGTTTTTATGATACTGTTTCAGAGTTACAAGGATATGCAGTTGAAATTAGATATCCCAATGAGACTATTTTTCTTTCAAAAGAAAAAGTCGAGAGTGCCATGATTACCGCAATGGAAATAAGGAAATTTGTTACAAGAAAAATGAATATCTCAGTGGATTATAACGAAATATTGGATTAATAAAAATGGCAAAACGAATAAATGGAATACAGCAATTAGGAGTTGGAGTTACCAACGTTCACGAAGGGTTTAAATGGTTCCGCACCTATTTTGGAATGGATATTAAAATGTTTGAAGAGGCAGCGGTTGCTGAATTGATGCTACCCCACACTGCCGGTAAAACCCGCGAACGCCATGCCATTCTTGCCTTGAACCTTGAAGGCGGGGGTGGTTTTGAAATTTGGCAGCATACCGGGAAAGAACCGGTAAAACCGTTGTTCAAAATTCAGATTGGGGATTTGGGGATCAGCATTGGGAAACTAAAATCGGCCAATATCCACAAAACCTACGAACAGTTTAACAAATGGAACCTGGAGGTGCTGACCCAAATAGATAAAGATCCTGCCGGGAACGAGCATTTTTATCTGAACGATGTTTTTGGCAATATCTGGGAAGTTTGTGTTGAACCTTTCAGGTTTATGAATCAAAAATCGGTGAATGGGGGCATTTATGGTGCTGTGATTGGGGTAAAAGATATGGAAGAGAGCCTGAAGGTGTATCAGGATATTTTAGGATACGACCAGATAGTATATGATGTTCAAGACAAGTTTACCGATTGGGTAGGAGTTCCAGGCTGTGAAAACACCTATCGCCGGGTTCTGTTAAAAAAATCGGTACAGCCCAAGGGTACTTTTAGCCCAATGTTTGGCCCGTCGTGCATGGAATTGGTTCAGGTGATTGACCGCGAACCCCGTGATATTTTCGAAGGCCGTATTTGGGGCGATCCGGGCTTTATCCACTTGTGTTTCGATATTAACGGGATGGATGAACTCCGTCAGGAGGTGGAAGAAAAAGGATTTCCTTTCACGGTAGATAGTGCCGCAGCCATGGATTCGTTCGATATGGGCGAAGCTGCCGGAAATTTTGCTTATATTCAAGCTCCTGAGGGAACCTTGATAGAGTTTGTGGAAACCCATAAAATACCAATTCTGAAAAGTGTTGGCTGGTATCTTGACTTAAAGAAACGGGGAGAGAAACCCCTGCCAAAATATATTTTTAAATTCTTCGGATTTATGCGTGTCCGCTAAGGAATTTAATAAAAAAAGGTTGCTCAACGGCAACCTTTTTCATTTAATCATGGCATGCTATATTTTAATATCTGTAATGATCAGCTTTATAGGGGCCTTCTACTGGAACTCCCAGATAATCAGCTTGTGAAGTGGTGAGTTTGGTAAGTTTCACCCCGAGTTTGTCCAAATGTAACCGTGCTACTTTTTCGTCCAGATATTTTGGCAGGGTATATACCTGTTTTTGATATTTGGCATGGTTGGTATGCAGTTCAATCTGGGCCAACACCTGGTTGGTGAATGAAGCCGACATCACAAAACTTGGATGACCTGTGGCACAGCCTAGATTCAACAACCGTCCTTCGGCCAGAATTAACACGCTGTGCCCATCGGGGAAGGTCCATTTGTCGTATTGCGGTTTGATATTGGTTTTTACAATTCCTGGAACCTTTGCCAAAGGAGCCATCTGGATTTCATTGTCGAAGTGACCAATGTTTCCTACAATGGCCATGTTTTTCATTTTGCTCATGTGTTCCACGGTAATAATGTCGCGGTTTCCGGTGGTTGTTACAAAAATATCTCCATAACTTACCACATCTTCCACCGTTTTCACTTCGTATCCTTCCATGGCGGCTTGCAACGCGCAGATGGGATCAATTTCAGTGATAATCACACGTGCACCTTGTCCACGCAGCGATTGGGCACTTCCTTTACCCACGTCGCCATAACCACAGACCACGGCTACTTTTCCGGCCAACATTACATCGGTGGCGCGCATAATCCCATCAGTCAATGAATGGCGGCAGCCATATAAATTATCGAATTTCGATTTGGTTACCGAATCGTTTACGTTAATAGCAGGGAAAGGTAGTTTGCCTTGCTCGGCCATTTGATACAAGCGGTGGACACCTGTAGTTGTTTCTTCGGAAACCCCATGGATGTTGCTTCTCATTCTCGTCCAGCATTTTGGGTCGATGGACATTTGCTTACGGCATAACTCCAAAAACACACCCCATTCTTCAGAATCGGTAGCAGGATTAAAATCGGGGACTTTACCGGCAGCCTCAAATTCAGATCCTTTTACCACCAACATGGTAGCATCGCCTCCATCGTCCAAAATTAAATTTGGGCCTGCACCATCGGGCCATTGCAAAGCTTGCTGGGTACACCACCAGTATTCTTTCAGCGTTTCGCCTTTCCAGGCATATACCGGAGTTCCTTTCGGGTTTTCAATGGTTCCATTTTTACCTACCACCACAGCTGCTGCCGCATGATCCTGCGTAGAGAAAATGTTGCACGAAACCCAACGGACGTCAGCTCCCAGTTCCACGAGGGTTTCAATAAGGATGGCTGTTTGCACAGTCATGTGCAGCGAACCCATGATTCTGGCACCGGCCAATGGTTTTTTCCCTTTATATTCTTCCCTAAGGGCCATCAATCCGGGCATCTCAATCTCTGCTAAATCAAGCTCTTTGCGGCCCCATTCAGCCAATTGAATATTGGCAACTTTAAAGGGGAGGGTGGATTTTAATACTTCTGACATATAATTTTATTTTATTTATTGTTTTGTAGTAAACGTATTCCTTCTAGTAAAGTTTTGTCAATCTCCTGAATGATGGGATAGAACCCATCATTGTCGAGAACATTTCTTGCTACGAGTGCTTTCAGTTGAACCTCAATGGTTTCGCCACTTATTTTTAAACCTTTGGCATCTCTGGGGACATTATGATCGGCGGCAAATACGACAAATTGCTCCAAAACCTTTTGTTTGTCCAAATAATCGGAAATTTCATGGGCTGTCTTAAACCTGGTTAACACAGCCCGGTGGTTGTCGGTATATTCAAAGCAGAATTGGTATTCCAACCCTTTGCGGTTAATTTTTGTATAGTAATCGGAAATTCCGGTGGTATCTGCAGGGATGAAGGCATCGGGCATGATACCCCCACCGCCATAAACCACCCGGCCAAGTACGGTATAGTATTTTAACGAATCCATGGGGTGGATGCTATCCGCTTGCTCAAATTCCCCGTTCATATACCGTTCGTGAATATCGTCGAAATATTTTTCCTGGCCTTCATTATATGGCTTTTGGATGCAACGGCCCGAAGGAGTGTAATAGCGGGCAATGGTTAAACGCAACGAGGAACCATCGGCGAACATTACAGGTTCTTGTACCAATCCTTTCCCAAACGAACGGCGTCCAATAATCTGTCCACGGTCATTGTCCTGAATGGCTCCTGCCACAATTTCAGAGGCCGAGGCAGACCATTCGTCAATTAAAACCACCAGTTCCAAATCGGCACATGATGCCCGTTGGGTGGAATAATAGCTGGAACGTGGTCTGGATTTCCCCTCGGTATAGACAATAAGCTTATCGGCTTCTAAAAATTCATCGGCAATGTTAATGGCTGCATCCAGGTACCCGCCGCTGTTTCCCCTCAGGTCGAATACCAGTTTCTTCATCCCCAGGGCTTTCAGTTTAGCAATAGCTTCCTGGAATTCTTTGTAGGTGGTTTTGGCAAATTTCGATAGTTTGATATAACCAGTAGTTTCATCGATCATGTACGAAACATCGATACTATACAATGGGATTTCGTCGCGGGCAATGGTAAAATTGACCAATTCGGGTTCTCCACGCCGTAAAATCCCCACTTTTACTTTGGTCCCTTTTTTTCCACGGAGCAGCTTCATTACCTTCTCGTTGGTAATGCCTACGCCTGCAATCACGGTGTCGTTTACTTTCACAATCCTGTCGCCGTCACGGAGCCCCACTTTTTCTGATGGGCCGCCTAAGATTACTTTAACAACAGAAACGGTATCTTTTTGAATGTTAAATTGGACGCCGATTCCATCAAAATTACCTTCCAGGGGTTCATTTACCGCCTCATAATCAACGGCTGGAATATAAACGGAGTGGGGGTCCAACTCTTCAAGGATTTTTGGGATTGTATTTTCGACGAGGGACGGTACATCCACCGTATCTACATATTCCCGGTTTACATAATCAATTACTGCATCGAGTTTGTTTCCTGCCTGGAACCCGGAATTTTTCCCATTAAATTTTTGGGTATCGATATTTTGTTGAATAACCATCCCTAAAATAACAGAAAGGGCAATGACCAAAGGCATCCCATATTTTGACATCTTCTGCAACCAACTCATAATTAATTATTTTCAATCTGTTTAATTTCTATTCCAGCTTTCTCTAAAAGTTCAATTCCCTCAGGGGTCCGGTAGGCATCGGAAAAAACCACCCGTTTGATTCCGGCCTGGATGATTAATTTGGCACATTCCAAACAGGGAGACGATGTTACATACAAGGTGGCGCCATCACTACTGTTCGACGATTTGGCCACTTTTGTGATTGCATTTGCCTCGGCATGTAACACGTAAGGTTTGGTTTTGTTGTTTTCATCCTCGCAATTGTTCTCAAATCCCGAAGGGGTTCCATTGTAGCCGTCGGAAATAATCATCCGGTCTTTCACTAATAGAGCTCCTACTTTCCTTCGTTTGCAATAGGAATTCTCTGACCAGATACGTGCCATTTGCAAGTAACGCAGGTCGAGCTGATGCTGTTTTGAATCGGGATTATTTGAAACGTTAGCGGACATACGTAGAAGGATTAAAAAAAAACCTCGGATTGAGGATTTTGGTAATCAAGAACCACACAAAATATTTCAACGGCAAGAAATTAAAAGTTATCATTATCAAGTATTTATTCCATTAAACCAGTTTGTTTCCTACTTTTATTTCCTGATTGGCAGTTCCTGTTTTTTTGCTTTTTGTATTCCCAGATACAAAGTATCACAAGATCGTATTTTCATTTGATTTGATGGGCAACAAAGTAAATAAAAAAAAACAATAAACGAAAATTGTTGTTGACATGGGGGGCGGTGCTGTAGAATTAGTTTTATTGTTAATTCACTGGGAAACAGGATATGGCCCTTTGTTTGTACAATACCGGAAGTGCTATGAGGTATTTTGTCGAGATAACGCGCTGCACTATTGCTAAAAGGCTTTTGGAAAAAACAAAGAGAGGAAAACCCGGTAACGGATATCCTCTCTTTTGGCTTTTTACTATCCTAAACCTAACAATTATTCTACTTTCAGAAAAATGGGGATTGAACGGGTATTCATGTTCACATCGCCCAATGTAAGCACCAATTTGTGATACGGTTGAATGTATTTAATTGATGAACCGTCGTTGTAATAAAAAGTTTCAATCCAAGGGGTTGTAACCGCATCAACAGGTACGGTAATTTGGGCGGTGAATGTGTAGCTTTGCGGAGTTAAAGGTGTGTCACCTTCGGGGTTGGCAAAGTTAATGTACTTTGAAAACAACCACGGCGAGTAGCTAAGTTCAGCAGTTTTTAATGCCTCGTTGTCGCTAATTACCACACTTATATCTACTGTGGAACCGGCAGTGGCGGTTATGGTAGGCAAACTTATTGTTTCCAGGTTTACTTGCGGAACAGCACCCCACAGCAATTTAGTAACAATGGCATCGTCAATTACTTTGGTTTGGCCATTTGCAGTAAGGGTAAGCGATGTACATGCGGGAACCTCGTGGTCAAATGCTTTACTTACATCTTCAGATGACTCGCACGAAAATATCCCAAGCATTAAAAACAAACCTGCAACATTTAATATATTCTTCATTTCCAATTTATTATATTTGTTTAACAGAAATAATCCAGATTAATCCCAACCGGGGTTTTGTACAATGGTTTTCCCGGTACTTTGGTATTTTAAAATCTCATTCCGGGGAATGGGGTACCAATACATTTTAGGATCGAACACGCGCGAATCGGCTTCAAATTCGGAATAGGAATAGGTACTATCATTAACGTATGTAATTTTCATCCCTTTTACCGGTTGGTTCAGCACCACTTCAGCATCTTTCCAGCGTCGCAAATCCCAAAAGCGGTGCTCCTCGAAAGCTAATTCCAAACGGCGTTCCAATTTAATGTACTTGCGCATTTCAGCCTGGTTTTGCAATAATGTTTTATCGGCGGCACTAAGAGGGCGAAGGTTGGCACGGTTTCTAAGTATATCCAACGTACTGGTAATTTGCGCAAAGTTTGCAGTATTATCGTATTCGTTGAGTGCTTCGGCATAATTCAATAAAATTTCGGCATACCGCATAAATATCCAGCCACGGGGGCTTTCATCACCTTTTACAATATCCAGTGCCGGATCAATAAATTTTCTCAGGTAATACCCTGTTTTGGTAGCTGTTGACGACGAAAACAACCCATCTTTACCCCCGATATATGTTGCGACCAGCGTATCTTTTAAAGAGCTCCCGTTATAGTAAACGGAATATTTTAAACGGTCTTCCCGTTTTTTTACATTTTTGAGGGAGTAGGGATCTGTTGGATCATAATCAACCATACGGCCCGAATAGGTTTTGGATGCCATGCCAAAAGCCTGTACCAAATCTTCGGTGGGGTTTAAATATCCCGCTCCCTGATAACTAACAGGATAGTTATATTTTTCAATATCGTTACGGCTAAATGCTGCTGTGGCAAAAATAATTTCGGGATTGTAAACCGAAGTGAATATGGAAGATAAAGATGCCAGGCTATATTCTGCCGAATCAATAGTCAATTTAGCAGCTTCCGCAGCACGCAACCACTTGGATAAATCGTTGCCAGGGTTGTTGAGCGGGCTGGCAGCATAAAGCAATACCCTTGATTTTAATGCTAGCGGTGTCCATTTTATAGGGCGCCCCTGGTAACTTACATCAGGATAAGCTTTTGGCATTAAGGCTGCGGCAGAATCGAAATCGGCAACAATTTTTTCAACAGCCTGGTCGAAAGGAATCTGTTCTTCGGCAAACACTTCATCGTTATTTAACGGATCGATAACCTTGGTTATGTAAAAAATATTCCCGTAGCGTTTCAACAATTCAAAATGAAAAAAACCACGCAGAAACAAGGCCTGTCCTTTATAATAGTTGCGTACACTGACACCTTTTTCTTCCTCGGGAATGCTGTTGCTTTTGGCAATGATTCCGTTGGGCTCCAGTTCTTTCAAAAAAATGTTGCATTTGCGGATTCCGCTGTACATTGCGCTCCAAACATCATCGGGATTATTGGTTGCATTAATTGCATTATTATTGAACAGGTTGATTGCGGCTCCTGCATTGGAACACACGGCTTCGTCGCAAGCTGCAGCCAGCATGGCGCCACCGAAACGCGAATAACCATCGGGTAAATTGTTATAAATGTTATTCAGGAAACCGGGGGCATAATGTACATCTGAAAAGATCTCCTGGTAGCTTAATTGGGTGTCAACTTCCGGATCTTTATCCAGGAAATCTTCGCAAGATTGCGTAAGTAGGACTGCAGTTGCCAGCAATGCTATGTTGATTATATTCTTCATATTCAGTTTATTTAAAAGTTCAAGCTTACACCAATGTTTGTAACCTTAATTTCGGGATACATAGTAACACCGGCATTAGGTACTTCGGCACTGAGGTTGTGTTTTCTTAATTTGTCGGATGAAAACACGTTGTACCCGTTGGCAAAGAATCTGACTTCGTTTAAGCGAGCCCTGCTTGTCAGGTCTTTAGGCAGGCTGTAACCAATTTCAATGGTTTGTACCCTCAGGTAACCTACATTCTTTTGCCAAAGTGAGGAAGGCTGATAATTATGCGTATTGACCTGTGTGGTTAAGCGGGGATACAATGGATTTGGATTCACACCCCAGGCATTTTCAGCTACCTGGTAAGTAATGTTGTTATTATTCTGCAACCCCAGGAACACGTTGTTACTGATGAACAGGCTCCGGTTGGCTACTCCGGTGAGAAGTATGTTGAAATCGAACCCTTTATATCCGCAACTCAGATTGAGCCCGAAATTCCATTCCGGAATCCAGGGATTATTTAAAGGGATATAATCCTGGGCATCAATAATGTTATCGCCGTTTTGGTCCACGTATTTTACATCGCCGGGTTGTACCGTCCCGTATGATGATTTGGCCCAGCCGTCAATTGCAGCCTGATCACTAAAAAATTTGTCGGCACTAACTTCAAGCCCCCATTGTTGTGAAACAGACTGCCCGGTGCGATATTCCCAGGCATTCAGGCCAGCAACTTCGTCCATGGAGGTTACCTTGTTGTTTGCATACGAAACTGTACCTTTAACCTGATATACAAAGCCGCCAGCCATATTATGATGTGTTGCCGTAATTTCAAATCCTTGGCTCAATACCGAACCGTTGTTTTCGTAGGGTAAATCCTGCCCAATAAATGTTGGTAAGGTATTCCAGCGTCCGGTAATTATTTGTTGACGGTTGTTCCGGAAAATATCTACATCAAGTTCTACTTTTTTAATAAGTTCTATTTCAAAGCCCATGTTTGCACAAAGCACCTCTTCCCAGGTAATGTTTGGATTAGAAATCCGCCCTTCGGATGAACCGTCGGTCCAGGCGGTTCCAAAATAATACCCGCCCCCGCTATTAAATTTTTGCTCGTAGGGGAACCGGTATCCGATACCAATGTTTGAATTTCCGGTTTTACCAATTGAACCACGAACTTTCAAATAGCTTATTAGTTCGTTTCCGGTCAAAAATTCTTCGTTTGATGCAACCCAGGCTGCCGATAAGGTTGGAAAAAACCCGAAACGGCTGCCTTTTGCAAAATCTTCGGACCCGTTATAGGCAAAACCCAGTTCGGCCGTATACCGTTTGTCGAAGGAATAAGTTGCGCGGCCAAAAACACCTTGGTTACGGAAATCGGGATTATCGCCCACCACGGTTTCGTTCGATTGCATGTACTTTATATCGGCTGCAATGTGGCTGGTACCAAAATTGCGGTCGTAAGCAAAACCATACATGTAATTCATCATCAAACCAAAGTTGTCGTCCCAACCACTAAAATTTAAAGCGAGGCTGGTGGTTTCGCCAAATTGGGTATAGCTGGCATCGGTATTTTGCTGGTACCGGGCAAATGTTTGGTCTTTTGAACGTCCGTAATTTTTTGAAGCATCAAAGCCAAAAAGGGCATTTGCAGAGAGGCCGGTAAGGATTTTATCTAATTTCCAATCGAGGGTTGTAGTACCCTCAACATACCGTGAAAAACGATCCTGGAAACCGGTTTTTGCAATCAACCCATAAGGGTTGTTATATATGGCCGTTCCGGCAATTGAACCATCGGCATTAAAAATGGGCATTGTAGGTGGGTTTTTTGAAAGAGATGATATAATTGTTCCAGCCCCTGTACTGGGTACGTGCCTGTTTTCGACCCGGCCGCCCAGGTTTACCCCGATCTTTAAATTTTCGGTCAAACTTACATCAACTGATGAACGGAAATTGTAGCGCGAAAACTTGTTTTGAGTCGAAAACCCGGGATTTTCATCAGTGTACCGGTATAATCCTTGTTGGTTCATTACTCCGAGCAAAACATAGTATTGGGCAATTTCGTTTCCGCCACGGAATGATAATTTATAGGACTGTTGGGGGGCAAACGATTTCAGGAACGAATCGTACCAATCGGTATTGGCATATAAATATGAATTCCTTCCATCGTAGTTTTCCGGGTTGTTTTTAGGATCGCTCATGAAAAGCGAATTAAATTCATTATCGGATAATTCATGGTAATCGTTCCTGAGTGCCAGGTTCCTGTATTTCACGTAATCGGGAGCATTTACATATTCAGGTAAGCGGGTAGGCGATTGCAGCCCGTATTGGGCTTTAAATGAAATGACGGGTTTGCCAACGAATCCTTTTTTGGTAGTTACCAAAATAACGCCATTACCTCCCCGCATTCCATACATGGCGGTGGCAGCAGCATCTTTTAAAACTATAAACGATTCAATTTCCTCCGGATCGAGCTGTGTGAAATCCCTTTCGACATTATCTACAAGTACCAGGGGCTGATAACCGCCCCCGAAGGTTTGAATCCCCCGGATGAAAATCATTGGGTTATCCCAACCTGGTTCGGAACCCAAGGTACGAACAGTAGTTAGCCCTGAACCAAAACCCTGGACAGCATTACCCAAGGTTGATACAGGAACTTTCGTTAAATCGTTGGCCGATATGGTTGAAATGGCCGATGTTAATTCCGATTTGGTGCGTGTGCCATAAGCTACCTGAAATGTTTGCGATTCGGTATCCTTTTCGAGTATTATAACTACCGTTTCTTTTTGTTTTGGTTTATAGGTTTGTTGTATATACCCTGTTTTACTAAACAAAAGTGTTTTTTCGGGTTCGGCAGTTATGGCAAACTCCCCATTATTATCGGTAACCACTTGTGTAAATTCATCCAGCACCGATACAATTACATTCTCAACTGGATTTCCCAAATTGTCTGTTACTTTTCCATTTATAGTATAACTATACTGTGCCATTGCAGCCCCACTGACTATGACAGAAAAAATCAGAATCAGTAGTATCGCCTTTATAGTATTGTTTATCATATTTTTCATTTTTCGCTGATAACTGAATAAGTTAATAACCCGGGTTTTGAACGAGCAAAGGATTCTTGTCCATTTCAGAAAGAGGTATCTGGTACAAGTTGTTGCGTGGTTGGAAAATCCGCGTATAATAGTTTTCCCTGCTATAGGTTACATTGTTTCCATCAACGGCAATCACCATCTTTTCCATAGGGCCCCCAAACCATTTGGTAGCAAGTTCTCCCTCTTCGCCGGTACTCCAGCGACGGGCATCCCACCAACGGTGTTCTTCAAAGCAAAGTTCAATGGCGCGTTCACGGTGGATGCGCTCACGCATCGAATTCATATCAGAGGTTAAATCAACCGGAAGATCAACCACACCGGAGCGGGAGCGGACGGCATTCACCGCATCGCGGACACGCTGCGTCGGCCCTTCTGTTTCGTTCATGGCCTCGGCATAATTCAAATACATTTCGGCTAATCGGAAGTATATCCAATTATGGTAAGCAGTTGTCGAGGTCTCCTTTTTTACCTCCTCGGGTAAGTATTTGCGTACGAAATACCCGGTCAGGAAAGTTCCGTCATCAAACAGATCCGAAGTTGATGAAAAATCCATTGTTTCCCCCTGCCAGGCGCTTCCCTGGTAAATAATGATTTTATAAAAACGGGGGTCGCGGTTTGTATAAGGATTGTTTTCGTTGTATCCCGAACCGGCCTCATTGATATATCTGCCGTTTGCCATTTCGAACAGATCAACAAAATTTTGGGTGGGCTGTACCGCACCGGCACCGCCAAAATTGCCGGTTGGGCTCCAGACGTTTATTTCGTCGCTTCCAAAATCAGCAGGAGCTGCATGTCGGTAAAATATCACCTCGTTGTTTCCGTGTTCGCGGCGGTTGAAGAACAGTTTCTCATAATCATCGGCCTTATTTGCTGCCCCTGTCTGATATAATTGATAGGCCAAAGCACCGTCCTTATCGGTTAATTGAATCACGGCCATTGCCGCTTCGGCAGCCTTAAGCCACCAGGCTTTACCATCACTTTCGTACCAGTCGTCAACGGTTCCGTCCATTCCCCACAAACCTCCTTTTTGGCTAAAGAGCGGACTGGCCGAATAGAGCAACACGCGGGCTTTCAAAGCCATTGCTGCACCTTTGGTGGCCCGCCCGTACTCGTTGGTGTTGAGTGTTACTGGGAGCATTTCAATGGCTTTTTTAAGGTCATCCATAATAAAAGCAAAACATTGGCGGTAGGTGTTGCGCGGCCGCATCAAATCATCGCCAGGCACCATAATATCATTTTCGGTTAGGATAGGCATCCCGCCAAAACGTTTCAGCATTTCAGTATAATAAAATGCACGCAGAAAATACACCTCGCCCAACATTTGATCTTTTGTTTCAGTATCGGGGAAAGGAATTATTCCAACATTTTTGAGAAATAGGTTGGCTTTGCGGATAGCTGAATAGTAATGGCTGATGTTGGCGTCGTTTCCATCATATACTCCCATATTAAACCCCCGGGTTCCGTGATAACCTTCATGCGATTCCGATTCATCGGAGGCAGAGGATAAAGGGACCGGCTGATAACTGCCAACTGCGTTGAACCCACTTTTAAGGCCACTGTAAATGTCGGCTTGAAATGCCTGAGCATTTACAAAATCGGAAAATACTTCCTCTTCATTAAGGTTATTATCGGGTGCACGATCAAGGAAGTCGTCGCAGGAAACGGAACTAATTAAAAACAGGAGGATATATATTGTGTTTCTCATAGCAATTTCATTTAAAAGGTTACATTCATACCAAGGTTGAAAGCACGGGTCGCTGGCATTTTACCGCCACGGATATCTCTGTTATCGGGGTCGAGGTATTTTTCAACCGACCACATATACAGGTTGTTTGACGACAAATAGAATCGGGCACCGGACATTCCAATCCGTTTGATGAATGATTCAGGCAGGGTGTACCCCAGTTCAAGGGTTTTTATCCGGACATAGGTCCCCGAACCTGCCTCGTAGGTTGAATAGTAGCGTTCGTTATTGATCCATGTTTTTCCGTAAAAGCGTGTGAATTCGGCTTGGTCGGCAATTTCAGGGGCCCAATAATTGTTATGCTTCTCAAATACGTTGTCATTGTTTGAGAATGCCCACATAATTTCCCAGTGTTTCATAAACATGGCATGGGTAGAGCCCTGAACCAACATTGAAAAATCGAAGGCTTTCCAGTTAGCTCCAATGGTTACTCCATACTGTATCTCAGGTATGGTTCCATAGCCCTGCCGGTATGCATCGGCCTGATTGATTACCCCATCGTGATTAAAATCCTCGAATTTAAGATCGCCCGGAACAACCTCACCATTACCAGGAAAGCCATTGTTTACCCCAATCTGTGAAGGGCTGTTTTGGATTTCCTCGTAACTGGTGAAATAACCAATACAGTTCCACATATTTGGTGTGCCGATGGAATAACCCTCCTCTTTTTGGTAGGGTAACACCCCCAGGCGATCGGCCCTCTTTAATATTTTGTTTTTGTTGTAGGTAAAGTTACCATTCATGTAATAGGAGAAACTACCCGATATTTTTTTGGTATGACTCAGTTCCAGTTCAACCCCCTGGTTCTGTGTTTCGCCAATGTTAGCAGGTTTAAATACAGCACCCACATAATCAGGTTTTACATTCTCAATATCGGTCAGGATTTTATTCCGGTACTCATAAAAATAGTCGAAGGTCAAACTAAATAAACCGTTAAAAAAAGCGGTTTCAATACCTATGTTTTGTTTACGTGCTACTTCCCACGATACATCTGTATTGGCAATATCACCTTGTTGTATCCCACCGTAGTAGTTATCGCCGGTTCCAAAAGTATATCCTCCGGCGTGGTTATGTTCTTGTAGGTAAAGGAAACGCTCCGGCGTATTAGGATCGTTGTTTTTATTAAATTTATCATTCCCGACCCAACCTAAGGAAGCCCTTACTTTAAATTTAGAAACCACGGGGGAAAGTACTTCCATAAACGGCTCATCGCTGAGCAGCCAGCCTACGGCAAATGCAGGGAAAAACCCATAACGCGATTTTTTAGGGAAATTTTCGGAACCATTATAGCCCACATTCACTTCGGCAAAATACTTTTTATCCAAATCGTAGGTTGCCCGTCCCACAAGCCCTTGATCGGCAAAAACCACATCCCCATTGTTAATTAACTCATTACGGTTTGCCAAAAACAACCCGGTTATTGAGTGCCGCCCGAAGGAGCGGTTGTAGTTAAGGCCTGCTTCGCCATAAACTTTATACCAATTGTAGTTTTTCTTCACGCCATCGTACGATAACGGGCGGTCTTCTCCATATTTTTGGTAGGTATCGGTAGCCATATCGTACATATACTCCGACGTTGCACTGTTCCACGAACGGCCTACCTCCCCTTGGGTATCGAACGATATTTGCGCTTTGGCTGAAAGCCCTTCAGTAATAAAATTGAGCTTCTGGTTTAAGCTTAGACTTGATTCTAAGGTGCTTTTCACGTTTTTATAAATAGCGGCTTCGTTAAGTTTTTTTACAATGTTATCGCCATTTCCGCTATACGAACCATCGGGATTATAAATTGGGTGCGTTCTTCCGGAATTGGCAAATGCTGCGCGATAAATATCCCAACTGCCCCAAATGGTACTGTTGGGCGAATTCAATCTTTCTACCCGGGCACCGATACTGAGTGATGCAGAAAGGTTTTTCGAGATTTCAGCATCGAGGTTACTCCTAAAGTTAAACCGGGAGTATTTGGTAAGGTCATCGTTTTTATAAAAACCATTTTGGTTTAAATAACCTCCCGAAACAAAATATTTTATTGCTTCGGTTCCGCCGGAAACATTCATGTTATATTGCTGCTGTGATGAGTGCTTTTTCATAACGGCATCCATCCAATCCACATCGGGATGGGTCCAGGGCGAAGCCCCCGTTCTCCACAATGCCAGATCACTGGCTGTTGAACCTGTTTTAGGGGTACGTTTATTGTATTGTCCCCAATCGGCTAAATACCGTAGTGCCATCGCGTCATAAGCCGCTAATGGCTGAGGGATATTTACAGGTTGAGTAATGGCATTTTGAACTGTGATTGAAATTTTTGGTTTCCCTAGCGTTCCGCGCTTGGTTGTAACAATAATAACCCCATTGGCACCTTTTACTCCATAAACAGCTGTAGCTGAAGCATCCTTTAAAATGTTAATGGATGCAATTTCGTTAGGATCAATTTTAGCATATTCGGTCCGTACAATCCCATCAACCACAAAGATAGGGGAGCCATCGTTCCAGGTAGCTAAACCGCGCACATACACATCGGCTACATCATCGCCAACTTCACCGGAGCTTTGCACAACCTGCACCCCCGATAATTTCCCGGCCATGGCTTGCGAGATATTTGTAACGGGCGACGACACCAGTGTTTTATTGTCAATAGTTGATATAGAGCCCACTACCGATTCCTTTTTTTGTACGCCATACCCAACCACTACTACATCACTTAAAAGTTGGGTTTCCTCTTCCATTTCTACATCGATAATTTTACGGCCCGCTATTTTTTCTTCCTTTTCTTTATAGCCCATAAAACTAAACTTAAGTATCTGGCCCTCTTTTTCAGGTATTTTCAAAATATAGTTTCCGTTAAAATCGGTAACGGTACCAATAGTAGTACCCTTTACCACCACGGTTACCCCGATAAAGGCTTCTTTTGTATTAGCATCGGTAACTTTACCACTTACTTGCAGGCTTTGTTGTGCGTGTAGTTGCAACCCCAATGCCAAATGAGTAATCAGTATAAGAAGTATAATTTTATTCATGTGTTTATTTTTATTTATTAGATCAAGGTCACATGCCAGTCTCTCTTCTACTCTGTTGCCTGTCTTTAGTTAGGTGTAGGGCGTGGAGACAGGGAATACGCCATAAAATAATTTGCTGTTTGGACACAAATAGTTTTTTTGGTTATCAATAATTTTCACGCTCAAATGTGAAAACATAGGTTTTCAATGTTTGGTATTCTTTCCGGATTGTCCAATAGTTATCATCGGTAACCAATTTAGGGCTGTAAGAGCCATCAATTGAGGCAGCGGTTTTTATTTCGATAAAATCTTCGGGATCAGGGGCAAACAAAAGCGCATATTTTTTTTCGCCCACAAAGGTTTTTAAACGTATCTCCAATACGTCATCGGTTAATTGCAGAATGGTAAACCTTGATTGGATGTGGTATTGGTTCCACTGTTTTTTTACGCTGGCTATTGTATCAATAATACCATCGGTATAGGTGAGCACTACTTTGCTGCTATCACTTCTTAATGAAGGGACAAATTGCCACTTGTCGGTGGTTAAGTTAAGCCATTGGCCATCGAGCATACTCCAGGTGCCATAAAATGTTGTTGGGCCTTGGCCGTTATTGTAACTCATGAATGCTTGGTGGTAATAGCGGCATATTCCGTTGGCTTCAATCAGGATTTTGCAGGCTTCCTGTTCAGGGGTGAGTGCCATTTTTGCACCATCTTCGGTAACCGAAACCTGTTTCCAAAGGCCAACGGCCATTCCCTCATTGGTGTCCTCTTTTTTACACGATGAAAGAATAACCAAGGGTAAAAAAAGGATGAGAAATATTTTATAAATGTTCATTACTATTTCCGATTATTCTTGTTCAATATTTGCAATTCTTTCAAAATGGATGCTGGTTTTAGCAATAGTCCCGTCCTGTTTAAAGTCAACACGGTCCATACCAAGTCCGTTATCGTTAGCATTTACAGCCCATGAAGCAGGCAAATCCACTGCGATGTTCAGCAACCCATTATTGTAACTCCATCCTGAACGGATAAGTACTTTGTTAGTACTTATGGCAGTATATGATGAATCATAAAGTACACAAATACTGTTATTGTTTATTTGCACAACCAACCGGGTACTGTCGAGTGTTGCAGGGGTGCCATCTACTGTTCTTGATGTTTGTTGCCAGGTTCCGATCAATTTCGCAGTTACATCATCCTCTGAAGCATCATTGCATGAGAAAGCAACGAAAAGGCTTATTATTGAGGAATATAGAAGAAATGGTTTTTTTAATAATCTTAATTTAAAAGTAGCTTCCATAGGGTGCCGTTTTCGGTATTAATTTATACTACCATGTAATATACATTGCATAAAACCTAATTTCCGCAAATGATGGTTAACAAGTTTGGAAAATGCGATAGTTAATTGCGATGCGGCTTCGGTACACCGTATGGAAGAATAATCCATCCCCAGAATAATTGTACTGCCACTTGCGAATGTAAGGTATGAATAAAGGGGAGGGTAATTTACCCTCCCCAATTAAAACACTTTATCTATTTAACTAAAACTTTTGTTGTTGAAATGGTATTATCGGTTTGGGTTGTCCGTACCAGGTAAACTCCACCGTTATTTACCGGAATCCGGGTAGTTGATTCATGGGTAGTATATTTTCCAATTTTACTTCCCAAAACGCTAAACACCTCAACAGTAGAAACATTACCATCAACTACGATGTTTTTATTTGCGGAATACACGCTAATTTTCGGCAGTTCTTTATTATCTACCGCATTCGGTCCAAATAAGCGTGGTTCGGAGCTGCCATTTATTTCAAGACCATCGAGATAAAATTTACCATAAGGCGACTTAATGTAAGCATCGGCATCATCTTTACGTACATCAAAACGGACCTGGAATTCAGAAACATAAGTCAACGATGTAACATCCATCACCATGTCAACCCAATGGCCAGCATCGTCAGACCAGTATTTAAGCCCATCGCCGCTATCAAGTTGGTTGCCGGCAAAGTCTTTTGCATTTAACTGGACCACATAGTAATCTTTGGCTGTTTCCATTGAATCAATATTTACAAAAACATGTAAATAAGAATTACCCGTTGTTCCAACATGTAACGACCCATTTAAAACAAAACGTGGCCCACCTGCCCACCAGTCGGCATTTGCACTTTTGTTGAATTTCATAATTGTATTATAGGGCGCCTCAACAGAATAACTGGTAAAAGGATTGGCAACTATGGCTGAAGTGTTTTCAGGGTTTTGCAAATCAGTGGTGCCTACCCATTTATTGGTGGAAGCTTCATTACCCAAATCAATGCTTAACTCAGTTTCGGCAAAGATATTGAGGCCGCGTGGTAAATTGCTGTTGTTTAGTACAATCTCATCCATATAGTAATTGGTTGGGTCTTCGGCATCGCCACCCCAGTTACGGTCCATCAACATCCCAATGGCATCAACGGGTGTTGCATTTTCAATGTACCAATGCAAATCAACTACACAATCTTCCCATACGCCGGGCTTTTTAAGATCCATGTCCCAGCGTTTGTTTCCTTTATCAACATCTTCGGGTAGAGTTACATTACCAATATAGATGCTGAACCCTTTGTTCAGGTTTTCACGATAATGATAAATATGAAGGTAACGTGTTGCTTCGGTAATGGAAATAGGTTCAGCCAGTGTCATAATCATAAAGTCGGGCCACCAGCTATGGCCTTTTGTTGTAGCCATGTGTAGGGCCTTATCAGAGGTGTTAATTCCTGTTTTAACCGGGTTGGCGCCCACTTCGGTGAATGCAGGGGCTTCTGCCGTACCAAAATTCACATAATAGCCGTTGGTTAAGGTTTCGCCCATAGCCCAATCAATGATGTCCATTCTGGAGAATTTGCTGGTAGTAATATCACCGGTAAATAAAGTGTCCTGTGCATTTGTAAACAGCGACAAGTAACAAAACGACATTGAGAGTAAAATTAGTTTTTTCATAAATTTAGATTTTAGTTATCAAAAATTTTAATTACTACAAATTTCATAAACAATCCTTACTTGCTGTTTCACTATTGTAACAAACTGTTTCGCTATTGTATCAACCCCCTGTTTTTAGGCAATTTCAGTTTGAAACCACTGCTCTTTTTGTTATTTTTTTTGCGCCAACATTGGTGTGAATCAAATAGATGCCGTCTTTGAGGCTGAATTGGCAGGTACCTTGTCCCGGAACGCGGTTTTTTGTTTCCACCAATTGTCCGGCTACATTGTAAATGGCAACCGAGATGGAACCAACCTCGGTAAAGTTGGTATAAAGCGTACTGCCCGAAAAATACATATCACCAGAATTATCTTTTAATTCACTGGCCGATGTTCCCTGGTTGATAGGGATAATAAAAGTGGCAACCGATTCCGGTTGGGCATCATAATTAAAGGTGTTACCGGTAATATTAAAACGGTCCTCCGAATTTTTGACACCCAGCGACTCCTGAGCGCGAGTACGGAATTGTACCACTTTCCCAAAACCAGAAAATTTGGATAAATCAACGGAATAATTTTGCACGTATAGTTTACTATTGCTAATTACCAGCACGAGTTCTTTTTCATCGGGGCTAATTGCGGCCAGGCTATTATTGGCCGATGATTCAATAATGGTGTACCCGGCCTTAATGAACCGGCTGAACTGTGCACGCAGGTAATAGTTTGTGTTGCGCGCAATCGGGTTAAGATTATCGTCATAATTGCTCACTATTTGTGCCCATGAATTGGAGAGGTCGCCACCACCACCGAGCTGCCAGTCGCACCAGCCGGTACATTTTAAAACACGCAGGTCGGTAATAATGCGGTCGGCCACAATCATTACTTGCGATTCGTAAGTAGTGCCCACATACAACGGCCCCGATTCTGATTGCCATAGCTTTTTATTGTTGTTTTTTGCCCAGTTGGCTAACCCTACCCGGTTGTTGCCTCCATAACTGTGAGCCGAAACCAGCCCCAATCTCGATACAATATCGCCAGCCGAGCTGTATGCGTTTAGCGCATTTAATCCGTTGTCTAAATTATTCGCATCGTTGGCGTTAATTTGGCAATACGAAAGCATATTTTTCTCTTCCAGTTTTTGATACAATTCGCGGATCATGGTCATTTGTTGCACATCTGAAAAATAACAACCTTCTTGTCCACCAAAGGCTTTCCACCAATTTGCATCGGGCTCGTTGAAGGGTTCAATGTAGTTGAAGGTTATCCCCAAATCATCGTGATAATGCCGGGTTACTTCGGTGAGGTAATCGGCAAAATCGTCAAACATATCCGGCTTCAGGTTACACACGTTCCCTTCCACGCTTCCTGCCGAGCAGCCACTAACTGTCATCCAGTAGGGCGGTGAATTGGAAAAACCTATTAGCTGAATGTCGTTAACCCCGGCTTTTTCAATACGTGAGGCAATTAACTGCTGCAATATTTTCCGTTGTTTGGCATCCTGAGCCCAATCGTAGTCGGCTGCTGCCGATGCTTTATACCCTGGCATATTGCCACCATCACTACGCATGTGGTTGTGATCGGGAGCATCGCCCCCGCCAATATTGAAACGGAAGATGTTCATATTAAGCCCTTTTGCCGGATCGGTAATCCAATCGCAAATGGTTTTCACTTTTACATCGGAAAAACCACCCATAACGTTGGCCCACCAACAGAGCGATGCTCCCCAACCTTCAACAACCGGGCCTTTTATCAAAGGGTCAATAGCAATGGTAATGGGCGAAGCTGTAGTGGCCACGCTGGAAAGCAAAATCTGGTCGAAGTAATAATCGTCGGCACCATCGGCTATTTTTATTGAAAAGGTTTTGAGCCTGGTTCCCACAGGAATAGCCAACATGTAGTCAATCCAGGCACCGGTAGTGGAATTGGCTTGCCAGGCATCGCTGCTTTGGCTGCCCGATTCCGGGGTGTATGTTATGGCTATTCTTGAATTGGTATTTTTATAAACCAATATGTGTAAATACTGGTTTGCCGATGTAATTGAAACAGAATTGGACAAAGTGACCTCCAAGCCTGTCCAGTAAGGGTCTTGGCCCGATTTTACAATTTTATAACAACCCGTAGTTCCATTGATGGCATCGGGACCTGGATTAGGAGCAGCCCAAGTACTGGCCGAGGTTCCTGTTTTTGAATAGTTCACCCATGAACTTACTGATGCCGGTACCGTAGCCGATTCAAAATCGAGCAATATGGTTTCTGTCGCAATAAGATGCGTCGCAGAAATTAATAAACAAGCGATTAATAGATATTTCATAATTTTTATCTCCTTATCATTCGGTTACTTCAACTTTTACTGAGGCATCTTTCAACCAAGGCGACGAGAACTTAACAGTTACCGTTCCGGCTTGTCCAGTTGTTTGGATATAGGCCAACAAACGTCCGTGGAACGAACGTTGTACGTTATCGGAATAATTGCCCATGTCGGAGTTGTTGCTAGCTTCAAGCCCTAAAAGTTCGCCTGGGCCTTCAACAACACACGTTATTTCATCGTCGGAAAGCATTACCGGAATCCCGTTTTCATCTACAATCTGAACTATCACGTGTACCAAGCCATTTTCTATTTTCACGGTTTTCACATCGGTTTCTGCGATTAATGCTGCTGGCCTTGCCGATGATCTGATGGCATAGTTACAGATTGTTTTACTACTGGCATCCATTCCAACAATTTCAAGGGTTCCTGCCTCGTAGGGTATATCCCAGAAAATGATACCGGTTTTGTCGTCGAGCGGTTTAACTTCCCCAACTTGTTTGCCGTTCAGCATTAGTTTCGATTGAGGTGCATTGGTATAGCCCACCACACGCATCATTTCACCCGCATTGTAATTCCAAATTGGCCAGGCATCGGTCGAAAGATAATTTTTGTCCTTAGGAACCGGATATGTTCCGATATAAGTAACTGGCTTTTCGCTCCACACTGCTTGGCGGAAATGTCCGCGTGGTTTCAGGAAGCCACCAAAATCGAGAAAACCTGAGTTAAAACCGCGCGATGGCCACGGGTTCGATTCTCCCAGATAGTCGATACCTGTCCACAGGAATTGGGCGAAAATGTATTCGTTGTCGCGGACGGCTCTCCACGAATCCATGCTGTGGCCATTTTCGCTCCCAAAAATCACACGGTTAGGATATTTGGCATGGTCCGTAGCATAACGGTCTTCGGTGTAGTTGTAGCCGCAAATGTCCAATGCATAGGGATAATCGGTTTCGTTCGACATTACAACCCCAGCCAAGGCTGCGGTAACTGGGCGCGAAGTATCAAGGCTGCGGACTACGGCAGTTAACCGTTTTGCAATTCCGCCCAACCGTTCAGCCTTTGGTGAATCAGGTTTGTAACCGCCGTGCATGGGCTGGTTAATTTTTGTCCCGTCCAAAATAGGGTGCGAGTATGGGTCGTTTGGATAATCCACTTCGTTGGCAATGCTCCACATGATAATGGAAGCATGGTTACGGTCGCGCAAAATCATATCGGCCAGATCGCGGCTGCTCCACTCTTCAAAGAAGTCGTACGAGCCTTCAAATCCGGGAGTTCCAACATTCCAGCCTTCAAGCCATTTCCTTTTGGGGAATTCCCATTCGTCGAACGCTTCGTCCATTACCACCAACCCAATTTCGTCGCAAAGCTCATATACATCCGATGCTTGTGGGTTGTGGCTGGTGCGTATGGCGTTACAGCCCATCTCTTTTAAGGTACGCAAACGACGTTCCCATACTTGGCGCGGAACGGCTGAACCGAGTGTCCCGGCATCGTGGTGCAGGCAAACGCCTTTCAGCTTAGTCCATTGGTTGTTCAGTGCAAAACCTTTGTTGGGGTCGAAGGTAAGCGTGCGAAGTCCTAATTCCTGCTCGTTCTGCTCGGTTACTTTCCCTTCTTGTTTAATGATGGTGTGGACGGTGTACAAATTGGGTTGCTCCAGCGACCACCGTTTAGGGTTGGAAACTGAAAGTATTTGTGCTAAAATAGCTTTCTTACCTGCTTCAACGGTTTGTTTTTTTGTTGTGGTAGCCACAACTTTCCCAGTTGATGGATCAACAATTTCATGGGTAATCTGCACGGTGGCATTTTTTGATTGCTCGTTATTTAAAGTTGTTTCAATGGAAACTTCCGCTTTTTTATCGGTGATGGTGGTGGCTTTGAAAAAAACACCCCACAAGTCGATGTGAACCGGTGAAGCATACACCAAGTAAGCATCGCGGTAAATTCCTGAGCCTGAATACCAGCGCGAATCGTGTTCTTGCGAATGGTCAACTTTAACGGCAATTACATTCTCTTTTCCGTATTGGATATATGGGGTAAGGTCGTACATGAACGATATGTAGCCATTAGGGCGTTTTCCTACCGATATACCGTTAATGAATACCTCGCTGCGGTTATAAACCCCTTCAAAATAGATAAATACTTTTTCATCTTTGCGGTTTTCGGGAACCACAAACGATTTGCGGTACCAACCAATGCCGCCGGGCAGAAAGCCGGTGCAGCTTGCGCGATCGGGGCTATAGGTTCCTTCCACTGTCCAGTCGTGTGGCAGGTTAAGCACCCGCCACTTTGTATCGTCGAAGGTTGGGGTTGCTGCTTCTTTTACATCGGCAAGCTGGAACTTCCAGTTTTTATTGAACAGTTCGGCTTGGCCAAATTGTGGTTTTGCTTGAATGGTAGTTGCTACTAGCATCAATGCCAAAGCTCCAAGGATGGTTCTTAATTTCATATTTTTTGTTAAATAATTATTTGTATGTTTCATTGGTTATAAACTAAGTTTCAATTTATCTCAATACACAAAAAATTTCCTCGAACTAGCTGTGCCATTGTCGTATATGGTGCGTTCGATATAGATTCCACTATTCAGTTCGTCAGTTTTTTTTTTACTTGCTTACCATCAATCTGATAGTATTCTGTGGAAATGGCTTTACCTTTTTTTTCGCTGGGATTTATTATTTCTTTTACGCCGTTGGGAATTCCACCAACCGTAACAGGGGCAACTCCCTCAACAGTAGGTATTACCTTCTTTACCGAACCATCGGTATTGAATTCCAACTTATCGATGCACACTTCGCGGAAGTAACCGGCTGAGTCGCCCTGCATGGTAATTCCCCTTGGGCGGGTGAACCTGTGGTAAACTATGTACCATTCGTCGCGGCCGGGAATTTGGACCACCGAATTGTGGCCCGGGCCATAAATACCCGATGAGGCATCTTTGGCCAGTATCAGGTTGTTTAACGGTATGGTAATTGGACCCAATGGCGAGGTTGAGGTTCCGTAGCGTACCCGGTAATCTGGGCTCCGTGTGTCATTCTCTGACCAAAAGAAATAGTAAGTTCCTTTGCGTTCAATCACATAAACACCTTCACGGAATGTGCCGCCCGAAGGGGTAATGGTGCGTTTTGTCGATAAGTTGATGGAAACCATATCGTCATTGAGTTCGGCTGCATACAAAGTAGAATTTCCCCAATAGAGGTAACTTTTCCCGGTAAGGGTGTCAGTATATACATCGGGGTCAATATTGTCGGCCAATTTTTTGCCCGAATCGACAAACGGCCCGGTAGGATTATCGGCTACCGCCACGCCTACATTTCCAGCAGCAACAAAATAGTAGTAATATTTGTAGATTCCGTCAACCTTTTTTTCGGTAATGCTTGGTGCCCATGCGTTGAAAGTTCCCCAACTTACATCGGTATGCAGGTTGAGGATGGTGCCTTCGTCGGTCCAGTTCACCAAATCGGGCGACGAGAACGTTTTAAAGTAATAGCCTGCCCAGCCTACAAAGCCATCGGTAGTTGGGTACAAGTAAAATTTTCTGGTTTTATAGGAATATAGTATTTCAGGGTCGGCAAAGTAACCTTCCAAAACCGGGTTATTGTCAACTTGAACAGTAACTGTGTATGTTTTGGAGCCCAGCCCGTCAATTGTGGCCGTGTAATTTATTGCTCCCGTCGAGAAATCCTGTTCGCCTGATGGTGTAACCGTACAGCCGGCATTAGCTACAAACTGGGGATTGAATTTAGTAATATCGGCTCCGTACCTAACAGGCAGATAAATGGTTTTTGCGGTTTGATTGAAGATTACATTGTTCTTTTTAATTGCACCGGAAGCGGACGATTGGATATAAACATCGGAAACACTTCCCCATTTTTTCATAAGTGCCGCCGCTTCCTCATTAGTAATTGGAATGATGGTACCGTGGCGCGGGGTGAAGTTAAACTGAACTTTCTGGTCAACAACCTTGAAATTTTCCAAATCGGTGCTTTCGGTAAACTGGTAGGCCCCGCTGGTGTACATGTCATACATCAGTATCCAGGTATCGGTATCGTACAAGCGGAATACGCAACCCCCTTCAACAGGATTGGTGGTTGATTGCAGGTATTTGTCGTTCATCACATAATTAGCTGTCAGGCTATCCGAAACCGCCTTTTTTATTCCAAAGCCTTCGCCTTCGGTTTTAAAGAACAGGTGGTATTTTCCATCTTTATAAACAATATCGGCATCAATGGTAGAACCTCCGTTAGGGTTCTGGAAAAGGATTTTTGGTTCGCCTTCCAAGGCCGAAAAGTCGCTGTTGGCATAGGCGTAGTAAATCTTATCAGGCTCACTGCCAATTTGCATCGACCAATATACCATGTATTTTCCTTGTGTCTGGTCGTAAATGGTTTGAGGAGCCCAAACCCGATGAAGCTCATCGTAACCCGGGTAAGTGGTTTGGATATTTACCACATGGGTTTGCCAATCAACCATGTTGGTTGACTTCATCAGGATCATGGCCCGGTTCGAGTTCCAGCCATTTGCCGAAACCATGTCGGTAGCCGCCATGTAATACGATTGCCCGTCGGTTCCCCTCAAAATATGCGGATCGCGGATTCCACCCGTTGAGCTTATAACTGCAGAATTGAGTACCGGATTGTTGTTGTTCAGGGCTTTGTAAGTAAATCCGTCGTTGCTTATGGCAAACCGGAGCGCTTCTTCGTTCCCCGAGTTGCCCGTGAAGTAGGCAAACAGGTACGCTGAAAAACCTTCTTTTTCGGCCACGTAAATCTCGAACGGGCGTGTTTGAACTGAACTACCTTTAGCAACGGTTGCCGTTAGAACTACTTTTGTTTTACCCGTCCCTTTTTCGGGAAGGTAATTCAGTTTGCCATTATCTGAAAGTAAGTCAGGCAGGCTTGAACTCCAGCCAATGGTGGAACCTTCGAAACCGGATACCGGCAAAACCAGGCTTGAACGCAGGTTGTCTAAACTTCCTGCTACTATAATATTTTCAGTATCGTAAGTTACTGCTTCCGTATCCGATAACGATGGGATAACAATCAACCTAAATGCTTTAACTACCATGATTCCTTGCTTAACTGCGGTTGCCGTAAGGATAACTTCCTTGGGTTCGTTGCCGCTTGCCGGGCGTACTACCACTCCGGCATTTGAAATGGTTGCCGTATCGGATGAACTCCAAGTAATGGTAATTCCGTATTCTGAGGTTGGGAGGGTGATGTCTGCGTTAATAAGTTGCCCATCGGTAAAAGCGATAGAGCTTAAAAAATCATTTATTTGCAATTGGTACCATGCGGCATTCATCTCAGGCAACGATGCTCCAAGCTCAACAACACGGGTATCGGGCAGGGCAACATTGTAAACCCGGAATTCATCTATCAGGGTTTTTTGTAAGTAGGCATCACCATTTAAGGCGTACGACGATTTCCCGATAAAATTGTAAGCCGGCGTACCTAACGCTTTTGGAGCCAAAGTAATGTTTGTTGAGGAGGCAACGGCCACACCATTTATGTATATTTTTACTGTTTTTGTGGTTGAATTATAACTGATGGCTAAATGTTTCCACTTTCCCTTTTCCATGGGCTGGCCGGTGGTTGCTGCCTGTTCGCCGGTCCAATTTGTTAGGCTAATGGCATATCGGGTATTCTTAGCCGAAAAAAACATGCAGCCATTGGCATCGGTGGCTATTTGCTCCGAATTCCCGAACGAAAACACAAAGTTACCGTTGTTGGTAATTACAGCATCATCAGAAATACAAACATAAGTTGCAACGGTGAAATCTTCCAGTGAATTAATTACCTGGCTGCCAAACACCGCTCCCAAATCGAGAAACCCATTGTTCAGACCTAAATTCAAAACCCCGTCGATTCCTCCTGAGGTAGATATGATGGCCTCATTTTTCAGCGTTGCCACAAAATTGTTTCCACTGTTATCGGTTATCGAAGTTGAAGTTGCATCGTAACCATTGAAGTTAAACCATACCTTCAGGGTTGAATCGGTATTTTCCTGAGCGTGCAACAAAGTGCAACCAGCCAGGGAAAGAATGGATAAAATACGTTTTAATTGTTGTCCCATCATCTAAATTTTGTGTTTATTGATACCAAATATCAAATTCGCGCCACGACTATATTCTCCATTGTGAATAATTCTTCTGACTTTAACTTTACCGGTTTCCAACATAGGTAATTATTGACCGGGCAGGAATGTTCATTTTCTGTCCGTAATATATTGTCGGTTGTAACGCCAGGTTGTTGTTGGGTAAATCGGAGGTAAGATAGGGTTTCCAAGACAAAATCCTTGTTCCATTCCAAACCAAATCAAACCCTTTTGCTTTATCTTGATAATTAATAACTACAACCACTGGAGTACCATCACTATTTTGAAAAGCTGAAACCATGAGGCCATAAGGATCGGTATCGCCCTCGGGAACAGAATCATTATTTGCGTTAAAGGCATCAACACCCAAACGGATGGCTCCCGGGCGGATAAAACGGCTGTAATTGCCCAAAGCCCACATCAGTTTTGAATCGGTAAAAGTTCCGTTGATATTGGTTGCATCGGGTTCAGCATAAATGAGCCCGTCTTTATAGTCACCATTGGTTACAGCAAGCCACCATTGCCATGCCGAGGCGTTGGCATACACCAAATCGTGATGTATTACACGGGCCACGTATAGTGCGGTTTTCATGGTAAGGTCTTTGCCACCGCCACCGCCAATTTCTTCATCGTTTCCCATAATGCAAAGTTCCGTTTGCCAGTAACGGATTTCCTGTTTTTTCAGCACATCGCCCATTTCCTTGCGGATGGTACGCAAATCGGTTAGCGGCGTATTGGTCCAATAACTGTGGGCTGCCATTAAACGGGGAACATTGGGAACATTGCCAATATATGACTCAGTGCTGTCTGGCGAAAAATACGATTGAATCTGGTAACCCCTGTTGGCTTTGGTGTATTGATGGGTGCGGTACATGCAGTTGTAGTCGAACGACTCCGGCGCAAGTATTTTGGTATCTATTTTCCGCGCTTCGAGTTCCTTTCCCAGCAACCGGATGGTTTTGGCCACCTCGTATTTTGTGGCTGCGGTCCCTTCCTGCCCCGAACCTGTCCAGTTCCAGTGGCCATCGGGTTCATTGAATGGGCAGATATAACCGAATTTAATGCTATCGTGTTTTTCAATGCCCTCAATAACATTGGCCATAAAGCGGGCAAAATCGTGGTATTTGTCTTCCTTAATGTTGAAAGTGCCTCCCCTGCCCGTATTGGTGGCCAGTCCGTTTTGTGTCCAGTAAACCGGAGCCGAAAGGATGAAGCCCAGAAACTGGTTAACGCCACGTTGTTGAGCCAGATGCATAAAGTTGCGCTGACCTTTTTGCTTATTCCAGTTATAGGTACCGTTAGGCATTAAAAAACATTCTGCACGGCGCCAATGATTGTCAATTCCGCTGGCTTTTTCCTGTTCAGTACTGCCGGCACCAATATTAAACCTCCAAAGCGACAACCCAATTCCCAGGGGATTCCCCTGTGCATCGGTTTCGGTGCCGAACAACCAGTCGGCCATCTGTTTCTGCTTTTCGTTGGGCCACAAACCAATATACTGCATACTCCAGGCATCGGAAGCACCAAAATTATCAATGGGCTGATACTTTTTATTTGTTTCAACCACAAACATGTTCACATTTGCCTTTGATGGTGCATGTTTATCATTCCCCAATTCTTTTCCTTTGCACCCAAAGAGAAGAGAAGTTAAAATGATAAATAGCAAGTATTTTCTAAAGAAGTAATTTCTCATAAAAAATGTTCTTCTGTTCAAATAATATTTCTTTCAAAAAAAATCAACAGTAAACTCTTTTTGATCCGCATCGGCAAATTTGCTCATTAAAGCAAAAAAACACTGTCTCTATTTTTTCATTCCCTTTCACTATTGTAACATCTCTTTCTACCAACAAATATATATCGCGCTCATATTCTGAATCCTATGGTAAAATAAACGAAATATGGCCCATGGTTTATATTTACTTGTACTAAAAACAAAATCAAATATTTCTTACTTTTATTCGTTCAAAATACCACAAAACCATAAAATGAAAAGGCCGTTCCTACTAGTTACAGTCCAATTATTTATCCTCGCTTTGGGGATAAACCCATTGCTTTTTGCCCAGAAATACGAAACCCAGCTTATTTCAAAATTATCGACAGAGGGAGGGCTGTCGAACAATACTATCTACTCAATATTACAGGACCGAAGCGGTTTTATTTGGATAGCCACCGAACAAGGCTTAAACAAGTTTGATGGAAAAAACCTGACCAATTTTGCCGTTAACAGCCAACATTATTCGCTTACGCACAACCGCACACAAACCATGCTATTGGCTCCCGACGGCAATATCTGGATTGGGACATCGGATGGTTTAAATATTTACGATTACCGGACAGACAGTATTGTAAAAGTACGCACCAATTCGGAACCGCTTAAACTGGTTTATAATGACATTACCATATTGGCTTTGAGTGCCGATAAGAATACAATATGGTTGGGAACTTACGGAAATGGGGTAAATTATTTTAGTTGGGATACAAAAGACTTTTCGGCACTAACATTACCATCCCTATCCAACGTTCCTCAACCAATGAATGTGATGAGTTTAATTGAAGACGACAACAACCGGCTTTGGATAGGGACCCAGGCCAATGGCCTTTACCTTTACGATTTAAAAAGTAAGGAAATAGAACATTTTCAACTGCCCGACAATGGCAGGTTTGTGCGTAAAATATATCAGGACAGTTTCCGCCGTATATGGATAGGTACTTCCAAAGGGTGCTACATTTACAATGAAACATCCAGCCGTTTGGAACAAATTACATACCCCAAAGAGCTCATTTCAAATTCAATTGGGGCAATTATGGAAGATAGGAATGGCAAGCTGTGGCTGGGTACAGAACTGTTTTTAATGAACTTTTCGGCAAGGGCCTTTTCATTAAATGAGGAATTTAGCTATCAAACCATTGACCACGGCGAATCAATAACCCGGTTAAGCTGCCCTTCGGTAAATTCCCTTTTTGCCGACCAGGAAAACAACATCTGGATAGGAACAGCGTGGGGGGGTGTAAATATGTTAAAAGGGACCACGGCAAAATTCCTCCTTTTCAAACACAATCCCGACCAGGAGAATTCCTTGCCAAACTCACCCATTACGGCAATATACAGCAACGAAAGCAATAACATATATATTGCAACCATTGGTACCGATAAAGTTGGCCTTTGCTCCATGAACCCTGAAACAGGAAAAATAACCGAGCACCCATTAAATAAACTGTTGCCGGGTTATGTATATCAATCTATTTTTATCGATTCCGACAAAAACCTTTGGATTGGGACCTATAACCAGGGCTTGATAAAAACCAAACCGAATGGTTCAGAGTATGAGCAATTCAGGAACAACCCTTCCAATTCCAATTCTCTCCCGGGAAATGATGTGCGGTCAATTTTTGAAAGCAGGGACCATACAATTTGGATTGGAACCCAAAATGGGTTAGCCCGGTACGATAAAACCAAAAACCAGCTATCAAGGGTTGATCCTGTTAATAATAGAAATATCGCAATACGGTCAATTAAAGAGGATTCCAACGGTGCACTATGGTTAGGTACTTATGGCGATGGAGCTATTATTTATAACCCTGAAAACAACGTGGTAGATACCTCACCAATAAACAATACCTCTCATATTATTCATGATATTTTTATTAATGGCAAAACAGTATGGATGGCAACCAACGGTGAGGGGTTGGTTAGCGTGGACACCGATACAAAAACAGTTCATTATTTTAATGAAGCGGAAGGCCTGGCCAGTAATTATATTAATTCATTATTGAGTGATGATGCCGGCAATATTTGGGTAGGCCATACCAAAGGAATTTCAAAGATTACCCCCGGAACCCATGAGGTAGTCAATTTTAATTCAGTGGATGGCGTTCAAAGCCGCGGATTTTCAGAACATGCTGCACTTAAACTCCCTAATGGGTCCATTGTATTTGCAGGGTTCGACGGCATCAATATTTTCAACCCTTTGAATGTAACAAAAGACGACAAATGCCCATCGGTAGTGTTTACAAGGCTTTTTGTGTCGAACGAACTTGTGGCGCCATCTACCGACAAACGCAGCATTTCACCCATTACCGAAAACATTACACTTGCCAGCCATATTGATTTAAAATACAATCAAACAGTATTCACCATTGAATTTATGGGCATGAACTACAATGCAAACCCAAAAATCCAATATGCCTATATCCTTGAAGGTTCCGATAAGGAGTGGATAAACATTGGAACACAAAACAGTGTTACCTTCCGAAACCTGCGGGCTGGCGAATATGTTTTCAAAGTGAAAGCATCGAGCCCCGATGTGGTTTGGAGCGATAGCAATATGGCAACCATAGCCATTACTGTTCACGCCCCGATATGGGCAACCGGTTGGGCCTATCTTTTGTATTATATGCTGTTGTTTACCCTTATCTATTTTATTGGAATGTTCATAGTAATACGGATTAGGACTGCCAACAACCTGAAAATTGAACGCGCCCGCCGCGAAAAGGATGAGGAACTCCATCAGGAAAAACTGCAGTTTTTTACCAATATATCGCATGAACTGCGCACACCGCTTACCTTAATTTTCGGGCCGCTTGAAACCATGTACTCCGAAGAAATGGATGAAGAAAAAAAGGCGAACATTAAAATAATAATCTACAATGCAAAACGATTGCTGGCCATGGTAAACCAGCTGCTCGACTTCAGAAAGGCAGAACGGGGCCAAATGAAGCTGAAAGTTCAATATGCCAATATTGTATCTACAATTAATGATGTAATTATTTCTTTTAAGGATCTGAAAAAACAAATGGCCATCAACATTGAGTTCCCTCAAAACGAAGAAAAAATTATGGTCTGGTACGATCCGGAGTTCATCAGCAAATCGCTTATTAACCTGATTTCAAACGCATTTAAATTTACCCCGCAAGGAGGCACCATAACGGTTTTGGTTACTGTTGCAACCGATGTTGTTGGCAACCAGATGCTCTCAATTTCAGTTACCGATACCGGAAAAGGAATTTTAGAAAAAGATTTACCCTATATTTTTGACAGGTTTTACCAGGGCGATGAAAAAAGGAACCAACAACAAGGCACCGGCATAGGCCTGCATTTAGTTAAAAGCCTGATAGAGCTGCACCACGGAACCATTGAGGCGGAAAGCACACCCAACATCCGCACAACGTTTAAAATTACCATACCCATCGATAAAAACGCTTACCTGGATCAAGAAACCCACAATATTTCCGACGAAACCTATAAACAAAAACTTGATGTGTCGGGGTTTATTTTTGACCCAGAAGATGAAGAGATTCACCAAAATGAAAAAAAGAAAAGGGACAACCGGAAAAAGATTTTGATTGTTGAAGACAATGCCGATATCAGGAATTACATAAAAAATACCCTGGACTCTAAATATGCAATTGAAGAGGCAGAAAATGGGTTAATTGGATGGGATTTAATGAACCTGCACGAGTTCGATTTAGTGATAAGCGACTTAATGATGCCTGAAATGGATGGCATTGAAATGTGCAAACGGATGAAAACCTCTGTTGAAACCGATCACATCCCAATCATAATGCTTACCGCCAAATCCGATATCGAAAACCGCATTGAAGGGCTGAGCCTGGGAGCCGATTCATACATAACCAAACCATTTCACCCGGAGCACCTTAAAGTTAGGGTGGCCAAACTTATCGAGTTGCGTGAACTGCTGAAAGAGCGCTATAGCAGGAAAATTCTGTTAGGCGAACTGCACAGCCCTCAAACGGAAACCGATTCACCTGAGGAGCTTTTCCTGCAAAAGGCCATTTCCACAATAATGGAAAGAATGATGGAATCGGAATTTAACGGCGACGCCCTGGCTGCCGAATTAAATATCAGCCGGATGGGCTTGCACCGGAAAATCAAGGCTCTTACCGGACAAACAACAGGCGAATTCATTCGCAACTTACGGCTAAAAAAGGCTCACGACCTATTATCAGTTGAAGGCAAGAACATTTCCGAAGTGTGTTACGAGGTCGGGTTTAACTCACCGTCGTACTTTACTACTTGCTTTACCGATGTGTACAAAATAGCTCCGAGCGAATATGTCCGCTCTTTAAAAAAGTAGCAGAAAATCTTTCATAAAAAAAAAAACCTCTAAACATATTTGATTAGAGGTTTTTTGTACCCAGGGCCGGGATCGAACCGGCACGAGTGTTACCCCACTGGTGTTTGAGACCAGCGCGTCTACCAATTCCGCCACCTGGGCATTTATTTAGGTCTGCGAATATAGAACTTTTGTTTAACTCAGCCAAATTATTTAAATTTTTTTATCTCAATTCAGTTACTAATCTTTAATTTCCTCAAAATCAACATAATCACCTTCGTTTTTTTCGAATTTTTTTGATTTTTTCTGATTAAAATCAACGGTTACATGCCCCTCTTTTTGGTTTGAAGGTGCATTTTGATAGAACCCGGCTTGTTTGGCCATCTTTTTCACCCAATAAATAATCAACAATCTGCCTAAGAAACCAAGCAGGTAAATGACCGCGATAAAAATTAAAATAAACTTTAACATGGTATTAGAATTTAAAAACTAAAAAGAGGGCTATCACTAAAAAAACAAAGGCGGCTACCCAATCAAACTGTTTCAGGAATAGCCGTTTAGCAAATATGCCCCAAAAAAAGCCCGAAATTGTCCCCAAAAATAATACCAAAATTCCAAAGAAAGAAATCGGGAAGGAAAGTTTAGCCAATCCAAAACTAATGCCCACAAAAAAAGTATTTATTCCCGCGAAAGCCGCTAACAAGAGCAAACCTTTTGTATCAAGGGGATTGATGGAACGTTTGGCTTGTGTCAGTTTTTTTGCATCGTAAAATAGTTTTATGCTGAGCATAAATAGCAATGTGGCCGCGTACCAATGGCGTGTGGCAGAAAACAGTCCGCCCATTATTGTCCCCAACAGCAACCCCAATATTAAAATTATTGAACTACTCACAAAAGGGATGCAGACTTTAAGAAACCCAATCCATGTGCTTCTTTTTTCAAGAAACCTGCTAACCAATCCAATAGAGAACAATTCAACAGAAAGAATGGCGGTGGCTACGATGAAAAGACCATTTGTCATCTTAATTTAATTTATAGTTATACAAATACCGCTCATCGCCCCCAACAATTAATTGGTATTCACCGGAACCCGGTTGCAGGATTCCGATACTGAATCGGCTGATTCCATAGAGAGGAAAACCTTTGAACTCGGCTCCGTTGGAATTGATCAGATGGATTTTTTGTTGCGCTGGTTCGGTAATGCCAATGCCTGTCTGGTTCGATGAGAACTTGTAAAACGAAGGTTGTACGTTGATATTAGTCGGAAAGGCAACTTCAAACTCCTTTATACCCTCTGCCGAAAAAACGGCTAGCTGCGGGCCATCAACAAATACATAATCGGGCTTTTGATCACCTGTCACATCTTCATAAGCAAAATAATGCTGAGGTGAAAAATCGCGCAGGTGTTTGGTTTCTGTCTTGCCGTCGAAGAAGACATAATGGATGGTACCTTTTTTATTGGTCCGGATCAGACAGGATTTTTGCGTATTGGTGGCTGGACTGTAAACAAAAGTATTGTTTGGCGAAGCTGAAAACTGGTTTTCTAATTTCAGCCGGGTATTGCCTTTCCGGTCGAGAATGTAAATACGCGAGCTATCGGTAACCAGCAGATAATCGTTTTGCCGATCACGAAAATACTGTACGGGAGATGTGATAGCTTCGTCAGTCCCGGAGAATTTAAATCCGGAAACAATGTTGCCTTCCAGATCGAAACCATAAACGTTTTGGTTATTGCATGGGACAAAAATCCGGTAGCTCCGGTTATTCCCGTAATCGAATACCGACAGGCCATTTACAGCTTTAGCCGATAATGAAACCGGGTAGCGTTCCACATAATTGCCATTCCGGTCGATAAGGTGAATTTGCGAAGGAGTGTTGAAAAGATATTGGAGTTTGCCGTTTTTATAATAATCTACCTGCTTTATCTCTCCAAGGATGGGCTCATTCAGGGTTTTCTTCCAAAGAATCCGTCCCGATTTGTTGATTAAATATATCTGGTATTTGGCATCTTGCACCAGGATCTCTTTTTCCCTTGTCTGATGGTTGATGACCAACTCAGGTTTTAGGGCAATGGCGGTATCGAGACGGGTTTCCCAAACTGTTTTTTTCTTTTGGGTGTTGGTGGGTAAGTAGGTAAAAAGCAAATTGTTATAAATCCGATGGTTCTCGTTTGAGAATTGCCAGGCAAGGGCATAGAAAGGCTGTATTATCGGTTGATTCTGGTAGTAATAATCGTAAGCCTTTGCCGACAAAGTCTGTTGGAGCTTTTCACCGGAGCCGGTGAGTGACAGATACCCGTAATAATTTGATTTGCTGGCTAAGAAGTTGGAAAACTGAACGAATGCTTTGTCGTACATCAGGTTTTTTTGCAGCACATTGGTATAAATGGCCTCGCAAAGGGAACTGTAAGAATCGCCAAAAATGATATAGTCCTTGTAAGCAGTCACGTAATTAGCCCTGCATGATTTGAACCACGGCCCAAAAAGGCGGGTAGGCAAATAGTCAACCGGCATTTTAAAAATGGGGAAGATGGTTTCATTATCCACTTTATAATCAGTCCGGAGGTCGTTCCACGAGGTTTGATTTTGTACCGTGGCATGTTTGAGCCACTCCTGGATCAGTTCCATGGAACCCTGGTAACCAGAGGTGCGGATGAAGAATAGTGTTTCGCCACCCGATAATCCGGCTTGCCCGATTTCGTTTCTGAAAACCTGCTGCAACTCTTTCCGGTACTGATCGCCAAAGGTGCCTGAAACAATCTGGTGGTTCGTTTTGAAACGCTCCCCTTGGTCATTCTTTTCCATGTATCTTTCCAGATTCTGAAAATATAGTGCCAGATTGCTGATGCCAAAACCCGAGAAACTCTCACAGGTTGGTGGCAACGCGTTGATAAAAAGAATGTTTTGGGGTTCCTGCCCATCCAGTAAATTGTAAAATACCGATGCTTCGGCAGGTTTGTTGGCAAAGCCATTAAAAAGCAAGGTTTCACTTTTCAGGTTCAAATCAAGTTCTACCCAATCGCCAATTTTTAAAAACCCATTTTGGGCTAACCCTTCTTTGGCAAAAAATTGGGTGAGGATGTCAGTTGAATTTTTGAAATGGATATAAATGTTGGCGTCAACATGGTTCCCGGCGGTTTTCCGCAAGTCCTGAAATCCACCCATGGAATAGACCCCATTATCGGTTTCCGCCTGCCGGATGGCATCCTGCAAAAGCATCTCTGAATTGCTGGCCATTAAAAATCCACGGTGAGCACAAAAATAAAAACTTCCACAGGCCCCCTGAAAATGCTGAATTTTAACCTGATTGTATTTCGTAGTTTTCAGCGAACCGGTTTTTTCCAGTTCTGCATTGAGCAACTTCAAAATCTGGTTCAGCTTAAAATGGCTGGTGGTATGCAAGGAGCTCAGTAATTTGTATTGGTCTTTTCCCTCTTTATGGATAGATAAAAGCAGCGACTGTTTGTTGATGAGTTCTTTTAGTGACGGTTGGGCATCGGCGATGGAATCGATCTTTTGTAACCCCTTGAAAACCTTATCAAGTCCTTTGAGTAGGCTGATCTGGTTCAGGAACAAATTTTTCGATTGGGTTTGATTTAAAAAAAGGTCGGTTTTTTTTACTTCAATAATCACCGAAGCATTCATGGGGATAGCCGCAAATGTCTCCAGATTTGGCTGTTGCTGTTTGCGGAGGATGTAATAAACCGTGGTAGTTGCCCCGATAAATAAAATGATGACAATTAAAAAGCCGAATTTTTTCCCCATTTTTCAAAATTTCGATGAGCCAAAAATATAAAATTAAAAGGGGGGGATCAACTGATTGCGGATTTCTTTACAGTGGATTGGAAAAATTGATCAGCTACAGGTTTGAAATAAATAAACGAAATGCTGCTAAAGTTAAAAAAACCTTAAAACACTTTGTCAGATAACACAACCATCGAAGCCAATATAATTTAGAGGCTGTCCGTATAGTTATAATCAACCTGTTGCCAATAGAAGACATACCCAGATGAAAAAGAGGCCAAACAATTTCTTTGGATTGTATGTCAGAAGGATTTAACAACAATGGCCATTATGCTGATGCAATTGCATTACATCGGTCATCAGAGAAAGACAGCAGACAATATCCGGCATTGGAATCGTTGAAATTGGGTAGGGCTACTTATATCCGTAATTTTGGGATATTATTTTGATTGTTCCATTTATCACCGAAAATCCGCAAATCATCTGGTAACCCGATGAAAGTCACGGGGTGACTCAATTTGACACAAAGAAGGCAAACAATTGTTATTCAATTAGTCACCCCGTGACTTACGGAAATATGGCATCAGTCCCGCATAAAATATTTTTTTATCAACAATTGCAATTGTTTTAAAAAAAAGTTGTAATATTGATTCGGTACCCGTTATACAATTCACAACAGACATCAAGCATTGCGAAAGAAGAATAATTTTAAATGAATTCATTTGTTAATTAACAACTTAATAAATTAATCAATTCACCAACCCATGAGCACTTATACCAATTTAGTTTTCAAAGGCGGGGGCGTAAAAGGAATCGCCTATGCCGGAGCCCTTTTTCAATTAAACCAGATGGGGATACTTACACAAATCAAACGGGTGGCAGGGACTTCGGCCGGAGCCATCACAGCCACCCTGCTTGCCCTAGGCTACACCGCCAGCGAAATAGAGGATATCGTGGTCAACCAGATGGACTTTGCCTCGTTTATGGACAAAGGTTGGTTACCCGGCAACGTTAACCGGTTTTTGAAAGGTTTTGGCTGGTACAAGGGCGATGCCTTTAAACAATGGCTGGGCGAACGGGTAAAAGCCAAAACAGGTTCCGTACTGACAAATTTCAACGATCTTAAAGCTATGGTAGATGAACAATCTGGCCAATTCAGGGAGCTTTACGTGATAGCCACCAACCTGAACCGTCAATATCCCGAACTTTTCTCTGTGGAAGATAATGCCAGTACCACCATTGTAGATGCCGTACGCATGTCGATGAGTATTCCCCTGTTTTTCCAGTCGGTTACATGGAACAGCAACGTGATGGTGGATGGGGGCATGGCTTACAACTATCCCATCGACCTGTTCGACAAAAAACAATATGCCGAGAAAAACGAAAGCATGATAACTGTGGAACAGGGCTCCAGCCCCATCGATGTGAACCTTGAAACCCTGGGGTTATGGCTCGATACCAAAGCCGGTATTGATAACCTGCGCAACCGGAAGCCCAAACCTCCCAAGGAGATTAAAAACATTAAAGAATATTCCGCATCGTTAGTCGATTACATGATGGAGATGGCCAACATGGCTCACCTGGAAACTTACGACTGGAAACGTTCCATCCTGATTGACACCCTGGATGTGAAAACCACCGATTTTGAAAAGGCAAAACAAAAAGCCCCCGAACTGGTGGCCAGCGGCAAGCAGGGAGTGATTGATTATTTTAAAACCGTCAACCCACAGCCATAAAATAAAAGACCTATTATAAAACCCAATTAAACCATTTTCGAGGACCCTATGAAAAAAGACCCCCCTTTAAGATGATTTTAATTTAAAACAAATGTCTTTTTTCCGCTCAACCTGATTCATATTTTTCAGGTTTATCAGTGTACCTAAGCATATTGGGGAAGCAATAATGCACCCTCCATGGTGATCCGGACTTGTTCTGTCTCATTTATGGAGGGGTTTATAGAACCAACGGAATTGCCTGCCCCTATTCTGCCCGGAATCTTTAACCTGCCAATTGAGGATCTGAATTCCGGCAATGTATTACAAAAACCTTAACCCAATCCACCTCAAGGTGAAACTCCTGCCAGCCAAAAAACGCTGAATTGTAATTTGCTTTTATAACCATTTAATCAATTTTGTATGCCTACTTTAAATGAATTAACCGTGGATCAGTTCCGCGCACTGATGGGTGAATTCTTTGCCACCCCCGAGAAACGCCAGAAAATGACCCACGACGAGATTACCGAACTGGCGCACCGCCTGAACCAAAAAATCAATGTCCCCATTATTACCGAAACGGGCGAAGAAAAAATCCTGATAAAGATTATTTTAACCATCGACACCTTTTTGTACGACCACCTTCCCAACGAGTTCTATGACCTGGTGCGCAGCGTGGACAAAGGGATTGACGACGGTGAGGCCGAACGGCTCATTATCAGGCTCTCGAAACTGGCCAACGAAAAGATTGATTTGCCCTACCTGCCCGAGGCGGCTGAATACATCGCCATCCGGTTTGTGATTGCCGCTATTATCAATGCCGCCCGCAAGAACCTCAAGTTTACCGAAGCTGCCGAAAAGGTGGAAGCGCTTGCCATCCCCGACACGGCTGAGGCTGATTTACGAAAACTGGTGGCGTAAAAAAAGTAACCACTGTCCAACGGAGGAACCCGAAACGCCGGAAAGGGAGTAGGGGGAATGCTAGAATTTTTTTTATTATGCCAAAGATAAACAATGAAACAATGTGGGGAAATATAATCGTTGCTTTGATAACCGCCATTGCATCAATTTCAGGTACCTATATTGCAACGCGTAATGATACTCAATCGGATATGCAGGAATCAAATAAGTCTGAAAAAGCAAACATTTCAGGTATTGTTTATTCTGACAGTAATTTAACCCATCCTATCAATGGTATTGAAATATATTTAGTAGATAATGATAATTTATTGAGTACAGATAACGAGGGGAAATTCATTTTTGATGACTTTGAACTAAAGAGTTGGCTGATTATTGCAAGAGATCCCAACTCAGTTGAAATGACAAGTTATAGGTATCAACTTGACAAAAGGAAAGATGCCTCTGTTATTAAAATGCCGAAAGGATATATCAAATATCAGATTGATAAAAATAAATAAATTGAAAGGATAGAAATTATGAAAAAGATAGCAGTTATCATGTGTAGCTTATTTTTAAGCCTGTTTATAATTAACTCATTTTCACAACCAAATGAGAATAAACATACGATCAATGGTACTATAACTAATTTGAACAACCAGGTATTGAATTCAATATGGGTTTTATTTTATACCAATAACACGATTGTAAATAAAACAGCTACCAGCGACGATGGTCAATACTTGATTGAAGAAGTCAATCCAGGAAATTATAAAATTTATTTTACGAGATACGTTGATTTAACTAGTGTAATTGATTCGGCTGAAATAACTATCACTAAAGACACAGCATTAAATTTTAAGATAAACTATGAAAAACCTAAGGGTAAATTCTAAATGTGAATTTGAATAGCCAACATTTTTTTAACAAAACCGAATAAAAAAAAAACTATGACTGGAATTATAACTTTAGACATCGTAATAGGGTTAATCTTTGTCTATTTAATTTATAGCCTTTTAGCCACCATAATATTAGAATTCATTGCTACCAACTTTAACCTGAGGGCCAAAATGCTTGAAAAGGCCATCACCCGGATGCTTGAAGAAAACCTGGCGGATATGCAAAATAACCAATCTTTATCAAAAGAATTTTATAACCACCCGCTCATTAAATTCCTAGGAAAAAACAAGCGGCACCCCAAACCTTCGTACATCAAAAAAACAACCTTTTCGAAGGTTATAATTGATTTATTAAAAGGGAAAAATATTGAAACAGGTAAAGAAGTGAAAAGCCTTATCGAAGATTCGCTGAACAAAGGTGCTACTCAATGGTCGGGCGGGAATACAAAAATAGGTGAAGAAACCCAATTGTTTTTAAAAACAATATGGGCCGATGCCCAGGGTGATGTAGAAAAATTCAGGGCGATGCTCGAAAACTGGTTCGACGAAACCATGGAGCGGGCCACCGGGTGGTATAAAAAACATACCCAGGCTATATTGTTTGTTATCGGTTTGGTACTGGCTATTGTTTTTAATGTGGATACCATTAAAATAGCCGACAAACTAAAGAAGGATCCCAAACTGCGCGAGCAGTTGGTGCAACAAGCTGACGCTTTTACAAAAGCTCACCCCGATTTAGATGTTGAACTAAAAACCCAACAGGAACAAATTGATAAATACCTGTTCCCCGATATTAATAAATCAACATTGCCTGCTGACAGTCTTGAACGGATGAAAGAAGAAAAGAGAAGACTTGATTCGGCCTGTTATGCCAATAACCAGCTATTAAAACAGCAGCGCAATACCTTGCTTGATCAAGCCAATAATTTAATCGACAAAGATATTAACAAGATGAACGGGATTCTGGGTTTGAGTGCTGCCGGTTATTGCAGTTGCGGCGACTGGCCTTGCCTGTTAAAGATGCTCGTTGGGTGGATACTTACCGCTTTGGCTATCTCGTTAGGTGCTCCTTTCTGGTTCGATTTACTTAACAAACTGATGAAAGTACGCAATTCGGTTACAAGCACTGCCGCTACCCAAAATCAGGATTCCACCGATGTTCAGTCAACAAACATAACCCGAAAAGGATAATGAAAGTAACGGTAAATACCAACCTGAACGTGCGGGTGGGCAAACCCAGCGTGAATGCCCCCTGCTACCAGTATCTTGCCCCCGGCAGCATACTGGAAGTAGATGGAAAACTGTACAAAGGGGACAGCTACGATGGTATTGATACCTGGTATAAAGATGGGGCAGGGAATTATTATTGGAGCGGGGGGGTGGATAAAAATCTTGAACCAATAATCGGATACCCTGATTGGATGTTAGATTTGAAGATACCTGAGATTTGGAAAGATTATCAGGAGTATGGAAGCATGGCTAAAATTGCAGTTCTCGATACAGGTTTTGATATTAATAATCCGGATATTGTAAATGGAGTTAAAGATTATAAATTTTTTTTTCAATCAACTTCAGGTAACCCAATCTCTATTAATGATAGTTTAGGCCATGGTTCACATTGTTCCTCTTTAATTGGGGGTAAAAACATTTTTAATCTTACCGGATGCGCTCCCCAATCGGAATTATATATAGCAAAGATATGCGAACAAGGATCAGTAAAAAGCTATTCTACTATTGTAGATGCAATAAAATGGGCTATTGAAAAACAAGTTGATATAATATCTATAAGTTATGGTGGAGAATCACCAAATGATACTTTAAAAGCAACAATCAATACGGCAGTTAATGACCATAATATTTTAGTTATTGCTGCTATTGGTGATGTTATCGAAAATTCCGCTAATAAACCTTGTTATCCGGCATTGTATGATAGCTGCCTGGCAGTTGGCGCTACCAATAAGTCAAACAGGATATCTTCTGTTACTATTTTAAATAATAAAACAGAAATAAATGCACCCGGAGAAAACATATTGGGATATATGCTTGATAAAATAACAGAAACACAGACAGGAACATCACAAGCCGCAGCTATCGTATCAGGAATTTGTGCTCTGATAATCTCCAGGCATAAAAATCTTGGGAAGAACTATACTGTAAATACAATCCGGAAATTGATTATTCAACACTTTGATAATATAACAGATAGCCCAAATCAAAAGTTAATATCACCAATTAAGATTTTTCAAAATATTTAAAAAAATAATATGGGAACACAATCAAAATGGTTATTTCTAATAATTGCATTTTCTTTTAGTATAAACCTTTATAGCCAACAATCAGTTTATTATGATGCAAAATATATTTATGAGAATTGTTTCAGCACAGTTGATGGAGCATTTAAAGACAGAGATAATTTGTTTAAAGCTTTAGAAAGCTATTATTCCAAAACCAAGCTATCAGAAGATGAATTAAAAAACAATTCATTTTTTAAATCATATGTTCCCGATGCAGGAATCCAATCAATAAAAGGGAAAAGTAATTATACTAATGAAATTTTGTCCTCCGTTGGAGGCCTTGATGTCACCAGCCTCGCCGATGGTTTTGCCAAGTTTATTGTAAAAAGAACCAAGCAGGAATTGAATATTGCTTTTTTCGAAAAATTTAAAGAAACGATTACCGATCCAAATTATAAAGATCTACAATCCATTTTTCCCCAAACCTACCGGACGCTTTCGGCTATTGGTGAAGATATTTATATGTACGAGGCCTACATTATGGCTTTAAGGGAATCGTTCGAAAAAGATTTGGCTTCGTTACCGTCTAATTTACCTGAGATTATCGATAATCATCCTGAATATTTTAAACAAGCCCCTGAACTTGAGGCAGAGTTGCGTACCGCTTTCTATATGGCGCAGGCCATACAGAACAAACAGCACCCCGGCGAAATAGTTGCTTACTTCGATGAACGTATTTTAAATTCCGAACCCAATGCTAAAGCAGCGTTTCAGACGCTTAAACTTTTCTCGGCATCATTACAAAGCAAAAACGATTCTGTCTATTGGGTATCTGAAAAAGAAATCAAAGCATTATTGAGTGGCCAAACACTCTTTAACATTTACATGGGTTTAGTTTTGCAAAAAGCAAAGAATGAAAATATTGTGTTTAAGAATAAGGATAATAAAAACATAAGACTGGATTCTGTCTTGAATAAAGCTCATGATGATATGCAACACTTTAAAATTTATTTAACCACTTTAGCTTCAAAGACACAACAATTAGAAACCCGGATAAAAGGGTTGAAGAAAATTAAAAGCGATTCCCTTTTGTTTGAAAACTATTACAGCATACTCTCATCATCGATTGACTTGATGAAATATACTATCAATGAAATACCTATCCCCAATAAAAATGAATTAACCTTTAATAGCCAAACAAAAAGCTTAAAAGAAATTACTGATGTGTATTTCGATTTTGCTCAAACCGGTGCCGATATTGCTATTGACGTGAATAGGAGGAATTACTCGTCGGCAATTGTTAATGCTGCCTATTTATATGAAAAAACCATTAAGGCATACGACTATTCCAGGAAGCATAAAATTGAGAAACTGCAAAAAGCAAAGTCGGAATCAGAATGGGTATATCTTAGAAACAAACAATATGTAACCTACCTATATACACTTCAGAAAATTAAAGATTCGTTAGTAATAACAAATAAAGATTCTTTAATAATCAAAGCAGATGAATACAAAAGAAACAAGAATCTGAAATTAGACATTGATGTAGCAACAGGTATGCAGATTGCCAATAACATAATAAATAATGACAATATAATTTCTTCTAAATTAATAAATGATACTACTGAATCAGGGAATTCATATCGTAAGGCACAAAATGTACTGTTAGAATTTAAGAATGAAAAGATAAAAGATTCAATTTCAACAAAGGTTACTCAATCTATCGTAAAATATGGTTCCTTTATGGCTGCAATTACACAAGCTAAATCATCTGATGAAGTTGAAGCTGCTATTGAAGCCATAGCTTTGCCAACCGGTTCGGCAAGGATTAAAAGAGAATCGAAATTTAATGTTTCAATAAATGCTTATTGCGGGTTATTTACAGGGTATGAAAAAATAAAAGGAATAGCTAGTGATTTTGGTTTTAACAGCTACGGTGTTTCAGCACCAATTGGATTCTCCATTAGTCAGGGGAAACAGCATATTTTACCTTTTACCAGCATGAAAAGATACAATGGGCATTGGTCCCATTCCATATTTTTATCTGCTATTGATATTGGTGCCATCACCGCATTCCGTTTTGCCAATGACAGTACAGAATCAGCCCCCACAATAGAGTTAAAAGATATTATCTCTCCCGGGGTATTCTACTCTGTAGGAATACCGAAATGTCCCCTGTCAGTAAATTTTGGGTACCAAGTAGGACCATTATTAAGAAAAGTAACGGCAACAGCCAATTCATACAGCGAAAATTATACAAGATTTAGTGTTTCGCTTTGTGTTGATATTCCAATATTGAATTTATATACAAGTAGCCGAAAAAATTAAAACCATATATTATGAAAGCTCTCGGAAAATTCATCTTAATTGAAAACACCGCCGAATTTGCGGAATGGTTAAACATGCAAAAAATTGCCCGTAAAATAACGCTGGTGCAGCAACATCATACCTATATTCCCGCCTACAAACATTTTAAGGGCGATAACCATTTTGCACTGTGTCAGAGTATGGAAAAGGCGCATATCGAGCGGGGTTTCTCGCAGATTGCCCAGAACTTTACCACCTTCCCCGACGGGAAGATTATGGTGTGCCGCGACATTAATATTGCCCCGGCAGGCATTAAAGGGGTCAACAGCTATGGTATTTGCATTGAGCATGTGGGCAATTTCGACAAAGGCAAAGATGCCATGACCGATGCCCATAAGCAAATTATTATTGCAACCACCAAAGCCCTGTTGCAACGGTTTAAGCTGGTGACCAGCGACCAAACGGTAGTTTACCACCATTGGTACGATCTAACAACGGGTAAACGCATCCAAACTGAAGGTACCGGCAATACCAAAACTTGTCCGGGAACGGCATTCTTTGGAGGAAATACCGTGGCCAGTTTTAATGCCAACCTGTTGCCGCTATTATAACTGGTGTTTTAACTAAAATAGCCAATAATAAATAATAACGTCTATGAACCTAAACGAAACTTTAGAATTCCGAATAATTGCCAGTGAATACTGGAACGATACCGGGTTAGTTGTTGAACCCGACCAAACCTACCAGTTTGAAGCTTCTGGCACCTGGACCGATTCGTACATTGATACCGATGCCGATGGTTTTGATAAATGGTATATGGCAGCCTTTAAACCCTTCCGCCGATCACCCAAAAACAGATGGTTTGCCCTGATGGGATCGCTCGGTAAGGGCAAACCATTTTTAATAGGGTCAAAAAATGAAATTACATTCGATAAGGAGGGAAAGCTCTATTGCTTTGCCAACGATGTAAAAGGGTTTTACGGGAATAATAAGGGAGAGCTAACTTTGAAATTGAAAAGGATTGCTTGACTTTTCTTGATTCAACCATAATTTATAAATATTTTTAACCTTAAATCGTATTATCATGCCTACACCATCTTTAAAAACCGCTGTCTTCCTCACCGGAGCCGCTGCCCGTATTTCGCAGGAAGTTGCCCTGCTCGACCAACTGATGGCACAAAAAGGGTTAACCCTTTCGCAGGATCAAACCCTGCTGGCCGGATTTAGTTCCGGATCGCTCAACCTGGCAGCTATTAATGCCTGCTTTAGCAAAGGCAGCAAGCTCGGTTGGGACAAATATTATAAACAAAGCGTCCTGTTCCCCTTGCGTAATAGCCAGGTGTATAAAGTAAAACTGTTGCCATTCGATACTAATCCGTTACGCGACACGGTTACTACCTTTGTAAAAAACATGAACTGCCAATGGATGGGCGATTTGCCGTTCCATTCGTATATCCTGACCTTCTCGTGGAAGGAGATGGAGACCCTCTGGGCCTGTAGCCGCGACGATAACCAGAAAGCCATCAACCTGGTGGATATGTTTATGGCCTCAACGGCCATACCGGTATTGTTCCCGTCGCAGGAAATACATTGCCAGCCGGGTAAAACCAGCAATTTTCCTGACGGCAGATTTGCCGATGGTGGCACAGGTGGTACCTTCAAACAGTTTGAACACTATTTGGGAACTTATGTGGCAGCCAATGGACCGTTCGATAAGCTCTATATCATTAGCCCCATGCGCGAAAAGGCCGATAAAGAAAGCCGCCTGATGAAAGCCTTTTTGAAAGCGGAACATAAAGGGGGCATTGATTTTGCCAAACTCGACGATCATCTTGGGAATATATCGTTGAATACTTTCTTGAAATTCTGCGAACGGCTAAACAACTGGAGTTTTAATGGGAAACCCATGGCCAACGAAATATATGTGAGCATCCCGCAAATGAAAAGGAACTTTAATATCCTGAATTTTAACCGGCAACAAAAACAGTACGAAACGGTTGGGCAATGGATAAAAGATCATCCTGAAAAGTTAGCGATTCCGATACAGGAATATTTGGATGAGCATAAGGAAGAATTAGCTTAAAACGGACTACCGGAAAAAAGCATTGATTATGAGATTCTGGTTTTAGCCATTTTGCAAAGTAAATCATTACGCAACTAAGAATAAAGCCCGGTTAAAGGGTTGGGATTATGTCAACGAGGGGTATTGTTTTATTACCGTGCGTGTAAAAACCTGCGAACATTTGTTTGGGAAAAATATAAATAACCATATGGTTTTGGACAAATACAGCCAAATGGTTGAACAATGTTGGTCCGATTTGCCAACCGACCCCGCATTGGGGCATCTATTAAAAATAACCCGCAAACATGGGGCAACGGCACCTTTAATCAAACGGGTAACTAAAATACAAACAGGTGGATCATCGTGTGAAGGGAATCGGCCCTTTGTGTATGTACAGCCCCTGAAACAGGATAATTTTTCCTACTTATCGGCTGACAAATGTATAAAGTTGGTATAATTCTGCTATGTTTGTTAATCAAAATAGGTTAGCATGTCCGGAAGTGTTAAAAAATACATCAATGTTGCCGAAATTCTCAAGAACAGCGATTCACGATTTCTCCGCAGGATTCCCCATTGGCTGGCAAAAATAATTGGGCAGATGGTCTGCCAGGAGCCCATTAACAAGATTATCAATAAATATTCCGATTATATAGGAGTAACATTCCATCCGAAAGTTATCGGGGAATTTAATTTAACGCTTGATGTACGGGGGATAGAGAACCTTCCGGAACATTCGAGGTGTTTTTTTGTGGCCAACCATCCCTTTGGCATTATCGATGGGCTGGTGCTCACCTACTACGTGGGGCAGAAATATGGCGATTTACGGGCCATTGGCAACGATGCTTTTCTTTTGGTGCCCAACCTGCGCCCTTTGATAGCTGCTGTAAACGTGTATGGCCCTAATTCAAAGGAGCTGGTAGTTGCCCTTGAACAGGTGTACCAATCGGATGTGGCGATCACCCATTTCCCGGCAGGTGAGGTTTCGAGGGTTTACCAGGGAAAAGTGCAGGATTCCCCGTGGCAGAAAAGTTTTATAACCAAAGCCATCTCATCAAAACGCGATGTAGTCCCCTTTTACTTTTATGGAAAAAACTCCCGCCTGTTTTATACACTATACAGGATTCGAAAAGGACTGGGCATAAAGCTGAACCTAGAATTGATTTTGTTGCCCCGTGAGATGTTTCTCAAACGGAACAAAACAGTGCGTCTAGTGATTGGCAAACCTATTCCCTGGCAGAGGTTCGACTCTTCGATGAACCATTACCAGTGGGCCCAAAAAGTCCGTGACCATGTTTACCGCATGGGGCAATCGGGACAGGAAATTACCTTTTAATAAAATAGTCGAAAAACCCGTGGAGCATATCATTCATAACCTAATAAAATGCAATTTAAAAATACTGATTTTCAAATGTTCAATTAAAAATCTATTCTTGTGAAAACAGCCTTTCGCGAAAAAATGTTCCAGCTCTGGTATTGGTATGTGAGCAATATCGATAAAAATGCCGAGGTCCTTTTTATGAATTATGGCTATGCCAACAGTGAGTTTTCTGTGAAATTGGAGCCCGCCGACGAACCCAACCGTTATTCTGCCCAATTGTATCATTTGCTTGGAGCCGATACCGGCCTTTCAGGCAAAGATATTGCAGAAATAGGGTGCGGACGGGGCGGCGGATTATCGTATGTGGTGCGCACTTTTTCACCTGCCACAGCATTGGGCATCGACTTAAACGAACGGGCTGTAAGGTTTTGCAACCAGCATTACCAACATAAAGGGCTGACTTTTAGGCAGGGCGATGCCCAAAACTTACCGTTTATCAACAATGCTTCGTTTGATGTGATCCTGAATGTGGAATCATCGCACCGCTACCCTCAGATGGAATTGTTCCTGAACGAGGTTTACCGCTTATTGCGGCCGGGGGGGTATTTTTTATACACTGATTTCAGGTACGGTTATGAAATGCCCCTGCTCAAAGAACAGTTGTCGCAATCGGGACTGAAAATTGAAAAAGAAGAGCTGATTACCGACCGGGTTGTGGAAGCGCTTACTGCCGATGACGCCCGAAAACGCAGGTTGATAAAAAAGCTGGCTCCCCGGTTTGTCCACAAAACAGCGCTAAACTTTGCCGGGGCCATAAACAGCGAAACCTATAACCAGTTTGCCAACCATCAATACCAATATTATTTTTATGTGCTCCGGAAACCTAGCTAAGCACTAAACAAAAAAACCGCCCCGATATTCGAGGTGGTTTTTTGTGAACCCGGAGGGGCTCGAACCCTCGGCCCGCAGATTAAGAGTCTGCTGCTCTACCAACTGAGCTACGGATCCGTGCGGCAAAGATAAATATTTCTTCAAACCTGCAAAGACCTGTACGGTTTTATTCTTTTCCAAATTGGAAACAGGACCAGGCATATGTGTTAATTAAATTTCTTGTATATTCGCCTAATAAACCAATAACCGTTCTCAGTTCATTCAATCATGAAGCAGTATATTCTTTTAGGACTTTTGAGTTTCATTCTTTCAACGGCTCTGCTTGGCCAAAACGATTTTAAACCCGGGTATATTTTAAAAACTACAGGCGATACCGTGCATGGATACATTAATCTGCGTTCCAATTATTTAAACGGCAAGGAGTGTGAGTTTCGGCCCGTGTTGATCGGTGAATCCTCATTTTACCTTCCCGGGCAAATACTTTCGTACCGAGTTGAGAACACCAAAATGTATGTAACCAAAACCGTTGAACTTGACCATAAAACCCAAACCCTATTTATGGAGTTTCTGGTGGATGGCGTGATTGATTTGTATTACTACAAAGACCTACAAAACGAATACTATTTTGTTGAAAAAGAAGGGGCATTGTACCCATTGACTAACGAAGAACGGGAATTGATCCGTGATGATGTGCGTTACCGCCAAAACTCAAACCAATACAAAGGGATGCTGACTTTTATCTTTAACGATGCCCCTGAAATAGCAACCAAAATCAACCGTACGCCGTTTGAATACAAAGCACTGATTAACCTTACCAAAGATTATCACGCGATGGTCTGCGGCAACGAAGTTTGTATTGATTATACAAAATCGACCTACTTAAAAATAAACCTGGAGCCTACCATCGGGTACATCCATTCAAGTTTGGGATTAGAAACCTCCACCGATAAAGGTAAAGATGACCAGCCATCTATTGGTCTCAACCTCCGTTTTAGCCCTTACAAAATCAAAGATTCTTGGAACGTCCTTTTCGGGGTGAATTTCTCGAAAAACCATTTCCGTAAAGAGTTCACCAGTTTATTATATGTTGAAACAGAATGGTTGAGCCGGATCGAATTGGATTATCAAACACTCCGGGTTCCCATATCCGTGGAATATTCATTTCCTACAAAGAAAATACAGCCTGTGATTTCATTGGGCTTTACGTCGGTATTTTTAATGAACCGGGAACACGAGGCCAGATACATAAACACCTTTACCCTCAATGGCGAAGTTGTTCAGGTTGATGGGGGACTGATAGATACTGATTTCAGGAAATTCAACATTGCTGTCAATGCCGGGGTTGGGCTCAAATATAACATTGATGAAAATTCATCGGTTTATGTTACCACTTTGTTTGAATACAGGAAACCTTATGTCAACTTCAACCATCTGCTGGATTACCTGTCCACTACCTCCACAATATGGAACGTAGGATACAGTTTCTGCATCAATAAAAAATAAACAGCCGATAAAAACAAAAAAACTGTTTTGCCCGATAACGGGAAGTTGTTGCAACTGTACTTACAACAAAGCCGATTTGGTAAGTTTGTTCTTGGATTTTGAGTTGGCCTGTTAAGCGATTTTTGCCACTAAAACCAAGAATAATCATTTTTATAACCAAAGATTGATTTTTATCGTCCGTTAAAGTTTTCTAAATTTGAAGGAACGAATGTTCCCGATGGATGGCATGTATAACAGCCTTTCAAAAATAACAGAAACCCATTATGAGCGAAAAAAGTGATTTGAAACTAGCCGTACTGATTGACGCCGATAACATCCCCTATTCCAACATTAAAGGGATGCTCGATGAGATTGCCAAACTTGGCTTGCCCTCCATCAAACGTATTTATGGCGATTGGACCAAACCCACGGTTTCTGGTTGGAAGCCTGCATTGCTGGAACATGCCATCACACCTATTCAACAATACAGTTACACAACCGGGAAAAATGCCACCGATTCGGCCATGATTATTGATGCCATGGATATTCTGCACAGCCAGAAGGTAGATGGGTTTTGCCTGGTTTCCAGCGATAGCGATTTTACGCGCCTGGCCATCCGTTTGCGTGAATCGGGCATGTTGGTTATTGGTATTGGTGAGAAAAAAACTCCCAATCCGTTTATTGTAGCCTGCGACAAGTTTATTTATATCGAGATTATTGGAGCCAAAGAAACGGTGAAGCCTGCAACCGTAGCAGCTCCTGCTTCATCGGAGGTTACCAAAGTTGATTCCATTGACCACGCGTTTATCCAATTGCTGAAAAACTCGGTTGAGGATTTGGCCGATGATGACGGTTGGGCTTTTTTGGCCGAGGTAGGTGCATTTATTATTAAAAAGAAACCTGATTTTGACCCAAGAAATTACGGGTTCTCAAAGCTGACCCCACTCATTAAATCATTAAGCGACCATTTTGAAATCGACGAACGGGATGTGGAGAAATCGCACATCAAACACAATTATGTGAGGATACGGAGGTAGCCGCTTTTATAAAAACCCTCGAATCAATAAAAGGCAGTGCGGCTATGCTGAAAAGATATATTTTGCATCAATTCACCCGGTGACTTTGGGTGTGAATATTAAGCATAATGCTAAAATTGAAAAGTCACCGGGTGAATATTACCCATCTTTTTATATTTGGCATGACACTAGGTATTACTTTTGTTTTAAAATCTATAACTTTTAAATCGAAATTGGTTTAGATTTTTGACTAATCAGGGGTAAAAGGCAATATAAATAAGGTTTAACCGTACTATTTCTGGATGATTGTTTATATTATTGTAGTGAAAAATAATTGTTCATAAATGCAATTTTTTCGACCATTTTTGTAAAAAATAGTGATTTGATTGAATTACCCGTTCAACCCGACAAACTGAAAAGCAAATAATTATGTCACAAACAGCCCATCGTATCTATCTTTTAGTTTTATCATTAATAGTTTTGCTGACATTGGTTTTTCTTATAAATAAAGGCATTTCCTATTATAAAATTTCCTTAGAAGAACGGGTTTTTCATCCGGAACATTCCGTTCTTAAACCTAGCGGAGGCATGGGACATGGATTGGGAATCATCGGTTCCTTTGCCATGTTGTTGGGGGTTTCGTTGTATATGATCCGGAAAAGATACCGGATATTCTCAAGATGGGGCATCCTTAAACATTGGCTCGAATTCCATATTTTTCTTTGCACGCTGGGCCCTATTTTGGTGCTTTTTCATACGGCTTTTAAATTTGGAGGTTTGGTAGCCATCAGTTTCTGGAGCATGGTAGCTGTTTTCCTTAGCGGGATCATCGGGCGTTTTATTTATATCCAGATACCCCGGACTATTGAAGGGCGGGAGCTTAGCCTGAGTGAAGTACGCGATTTGAAATCGGACCTGGGGGCCGTTTTGCATGCATCATTTCAAATGGATGAACAGAGTTACCAGATAATTATAGATGCCACTAAAAAAAGAGTAGAAATTTATGATAGCAATTGGATAAAACGTACCCTCCGCAAATACAAGGAAGATCGGAGAACTATTGCCCGGGTAAAAGAAGTATTAAAAAACAACAACCTCCCAAAAAAACAATACCGGCAAGTGCTTACCATGGTAAAGAACGATATTTCGCTAAACCGGAGGATTGATAGGTTGGTAACTATGCAAAACCTCTTTAAATACTGGCATGTGGCCCATCTTCCTTTTGCTATAGTTATGTTAGTTATCATGGTTATTCATGTGGGCGTAACCCTTGCTTTTGGTTATAAATGGATATTTTAATTATGGAACAACTAATTGAAAAAACGATTATTTATTCGGCCGTCATTCTCTTCTGCTTTTTGATTGTTTTCCTTTATTTAAGAAAGCAGAAAAGAAATTCACTGGCGGTAGAAAAAAAAATAGCTAAGGCAAAACTAGAAGGGATGTACGAACCCGTATCGCTCCATCCGGTAATTGATGTAAACAGTTGTATTGCCACCGGAGCCTGTGTAGCGGCATGCCCTGAAAAAGATATTCTTGGAATCCGCAACGGGAAAGCTACTACCATCAATGCTTCGGTTTGTATCGGCCATGGAGCCTGTTTTCATGCCTGCCCCACACAGGCCATCACTTTATGTATCGGCACCGAGAAAAGGGGTGTGGACCTACCCCATATCAATCAGAATTTTGAAACCAATGTCGATGGGATTTTCATTGCGGGCGAACTGGGAGGGATGGGTTTGATAAAAAACGCGGTTGAACAAGGCAAGCAGGCGGTAGAAAATCTTGCAAAAACATTGAAAAAGAACCATTCGGCCACTTACGATCTGGTTATAATTGGTGCCGGACCTGCGGGGATTTCTGCTTCGTTAACAGCTAAAAAACACCATCTCAACTTCTTAACTGTAGATCAAGATACTTTGGGTGGAACCGTTTATACTTTTCCCCGGCAAAAAATTGTGATGACCTCGCCCATGGAAATTCCCCTGTATGGAAAGGTAAAATTATTTGAAACCAGCAAATCGGAATTGCTCGGCTTGTGGAAAGATGTGTTGCAGAAAAATCAGATTTCTATTCGCGAAAACACCAAAGTGGAATCTATAACTCCTAGTGATGGACATTTTACCATTGCTACTTTAACCGGTGATACACTTACGGCTAAAAATGTGTTGCTGGCAATAGGACGTAGAGGTACACCCCGGAAGTTAGGAATTCCGGGCGAGATACAGGAAAAGGTTGCATACCGGCTTTTGGAACCCGAAGATATTCAAGGCAAAGATATTTTGATTGTAGGCGGCGGCGATTCCGCCATTGAGTCGGCTCTGCTGTTGGCCGGAGGCAACCGTGTTTCGCTTTCGTACAGGAACGAACAATTCAACCGGCTGAAACCCAAAAACAGCGAAAAAATAAACGAAGCGGTGGCTGCCGGAACCATAAATGTACTTTTCAAAACAAATCCGGTTTCCATTCATAAAGATGCTGTAATACTATCTTCTCCCGAAGGGGACGAAAAGACCTTAAAAAATGATTTGGTGTATATTTTTGCGGGTGGTGAATTACCCACCGAGTTCTTACAAAAGGCAGGTATCCATATTACAAAAAAGTTTGGGGATGTTTTTCTAAAACACAACAATTAACTGTACAAGAATGAAGATGACGGTATTGAACCTGAAAACAGCCATAGTATCGGCTTTGTTAAGCTTCTTTGTGAACATAGTTGCTATGGCACAGATTTCGCCCGGGGCATTAACAAAAGTACATGCTCATCTTGAGGGGATGTCGAATTGTACCCAATGCCATGTTTTGGGGGAGAAGGTTTCCAATGAAAAATGTTTGGCCTGTCATACCGAATTGAATGCCCGGATTACGGTAAAAAAAGGGTTTCACGCTTCACCGGAAGTTTCGGGGAAAGAATGTATTACTTGTCATAGCGAACACAATGGACTGAATTTTCAGATTGTGCGGTTCGAAACCCCAACGTTTAATCACCAGTTAACAGGTTACCCCTTGGTTGGCGCCCATAGTAAGAAGAATTGTACCGATTGCCACAAACCAGCCCATATTTCAGATGAGAAGATAAAAGCTAAAAGCTTCACCTATTTGGGATTGAAAACCGAATGTTTGGCTTGCCATGCCGACTACCATCAGCAAACACTTCCGACGGATTGCGAGAATTGTCACAATGCCGAAAGTTTTAAACCCGCCACAAAATTTGATCACCAAAAGACCAAATACCCTTTATTAGGAAAACATCAAGTGGTTGCCTGTACTGGCTGCCATAAAACATCAACCAGGAATGGCCAAAAGTTCCAGCAATTTGCCGGAGTTGTTGCCACTCATTGTACCAATTGCCACAAAGATGTACATAACAATAAATTTGGGCAGAAATGTACCGATTGCCATACGAATGAATCATTTAAAGTAGCCGGAAGCCCATCCGGCTTCGACCACAATAAAACCGATTTTAAGCTTGAGGGGAAACATCAACAGGTGACCTGCAAATCGTGCCATAAACAAAAACTCACCACCCCTTTGCCACACAGCCAATGTACCGATTGCCATACCGACTATCACCGCCAACAGTTTGTTAAAAACGGGAAATCGCCTGACTGCTCCGGGTGCCATACGGTTAAAGGATTTAACGAATTCTCCTATACCTTGGAACAGCACAATCAAGGGATATTTCCACTGAAAGGAGCCCATGTGGCAACCCCTTGTTTCGAGTGTCATAAAAAGACCGAGAAATGGGAATTTAAAGCCATTGGTACGAACTGCATTGATTGTCATGACAATATCCATAAGGATTTTATTGATGCGAAATATTATCCTGAAAAGAATTGTGAAGCCTGCCATAGTACCACCCATTGGAGAACCGTCCGTTTTGATCATACCAAAACCCGGTTCGGGCTTCAAGGGGCACATTCCAGACAGGATTGCCGCGAATGCCATTTCAATAAAGAAAAACAAGGCCATGCCAACCAAAAATTTGCCGGATCATCGATGGATTGTACGAACTGCCACAAGGACATTCATTGGAAACAATTTGAAAGAGATGGAGTTACCGAATGCACCAGGTGCCACAATCAGGAATCGTTCAAACCGGCCACAAAGTTCGACCACAATACAACGCAATTTATACTTGATGGAAAGCATCTTCAGGTAGCTTGTTATAAATGCCATAAAGAGACCACCCAAGAGGGGGCAACATTTGTTTTATACAAAATAAAAGAATTCAAATGCGAAAACTGTCATCTATCATCGGGTCAATAATACTTTCAGTAAGTCTGTTTGGCCAAACATCGCCCCATGGGGCTGCTTTTGATATCAGTTGTACCGACTGTCATAAAACGGATGGATGGAACGTTAATTCAGAAACGATGTTATTTAGCCATCGTTCCACAAATTTCCCCTTGGTGGGTCAACATCAGCAGGTATCATGCAAGGAATGCCACAAAACGCTGGAATTTAACAAAGCACCCTCACAATGTGCCGATTGTCATACCGATGTTCACGAACAAACGGTAGGTACAGAATGTGCCCGTTGCCATACCCCAAACTCCTGGATTGTGGCAAATATTACCCAACTGCACCAACAAAGCCGTTTTCCTTTGATAGGGCCACATGCCAGTGCCGATTGCCGCGATTGCCATAAAAATATGCTTTCGACGGTTCCCCTGACTTCGGTGTTGAGGTTTGATCCTTTGGGAATTGCCTGCTACGACTGTCACAAGGACGATTACCTGGCTGCCACCCAGCCCAATCATGTGGCAAGTAACTATTCTACCCAATGTACCGATTGCCACAATATGAATGTGTTTACGTGGAGTGGGGCCGGAATTAACCATAACTTTTTTCCTTTAACAGGAGGACATGCCATTGATGATTGTCGGGTTTGCCATACTTCAGGTAGTTATTCAAAAATTCCTTCGGTATGTGTTTCGTGCCACCAAACCGATTATGAAAGCACAACAAATCCCAGCCACATAGCCCTTAATTTTACTACCCAATGTACCGATTGCCATACCACAAATCCCGGATGGAAGCCGGCCGAATACCGGAGCCATGATGCTGCTTATTTCCCAATATATTCAGGGGAACACCGTGGGGAATGGAATAGTTGTGCTGATTGCCATACCAATCCTTCAAATTATGCGGAGTTTTCCTGCATCAACTGTCATGAACACGAAAGGGGAGACATGGATGAAGAACATGGAGGAATAGGAGGGTATATTTACAGCAGCGATGCTTGCTATAGTTGCCACCCCACAGGCTCCGAAGAGGGTAGTTTCAATCACAGCAAATCGGCTTTCCCATTAACCGGGGCACATACCACCACCGATTGTTCCGATTGCCACACCAACGGATACAGCGGAACACCTAACACTTGCTCTGGTTGCCATACACCAAATTATAACCAAACAACCAATCCAAATCATACGTCGCTGGGTATATCAACCGATTGTGCGGCTTGTCATACCACGAGTGTAGATTGGAAACCGGCAACCTTTGCAAATCACGATGCTTATTATTTGCTTCAGGGAGCCCATCGAAACATTGCCAATGATTGTTTTACCTGTCACAATGGCGTTTATACCAATTCTGATCGATCCTGTTTTACCTGTCATACGCAGGATTTCAATCTATCAACCAATCCATCGCATACGGCGGCTCAATTCCCGACCACTTGCGAAGAGTGCCATTCACAGACGGCTTGGACACCTTCAACATTTAACCACGATGGAAAATATTTTCCCATTTATTCAGGCAAGCACGACGGAGAGTGGAACGTATGCTCCGATTGTCATAAGGAGCCAACCAATTTTGCGGTTTTTACCTGCACCACCAGTTGCCACTCAAAAGCAGAAACCGATAATGATCATGATGAAATAAACGATTATACTTACGAAAGCAATGCCTGTTTAAATTGCCACCCGGATGGTTCCGATAAAAAAGGGGGTATAAAACCAACCTATCGGCAATATTAATTCCGAACTATGAAGCAACTGTTTTTATTAGCCGTTCTATTTTTCTTTTCAGGATTGGCCTTGACGGCGCAACAGCAATCCGCCTTGCCGGAAGGAGTAGTATCGTTTATTACATCGCAAAACGTGTATGTGAAATTTCGAACCACCGAATCCTTAGCCGCCGGAGATACGTTGTTTATTATGCAGGAATCGCTTTTACAACCTGCCTTGATTATTAAAGAGCTTTCATCCATTTCATGTGTATGTATTTCGATTACTTCTACACCCTTTTTGGTTGGAAGCACGTTATTTGGGAAACCCAAAACAACAACTCAAACAAATGAAGTTGAACTGGTTACAGAAAAAAAAGCAATTCAGGTAACCGGACCTTCTGATTCGTTAAAAACAAATAAAGAGGGTTCAAATCCTCCGAAACAGACCATACATGGACGGGTTTCCTTGGCTTCATACACGCATCTTTCCAATGAGAGTGAAACTTCGCAACGGATGCGATATACTTTATCGTTAAATGCCCAAAACATTGGAAATTCGAAGTTTTCAACCGAAACCTACCTCACCTTTGCACATAAAGCAAAGGAATGGAACGAGATTCAGGATAATATTTCTAATGGCCTGAAAATATACAGTTTAGCTGTTAATTATCAGCACAATAAAAATAACACGCTGTGGTTTGGGCGTAAAATTAACCCCAGATTGTCGAGTGTGGGTGCCATTGATGGAATGCAATACGAAAATACATTTAAGGCGTTTACCTTGGGAGCTTTTGCCGGTTGCCGCCCCGATACGTATGATTATGGTTTTAATGCCCAACTTTTTCAATATGGGGGATATTTTGGCCACGATTTTAAAGCATCGTGGGGAAACATGCAAAGCAGTTTGGCTTTTGTTGAGCAGCAAAACGGTGGTAACACCGACCGCCGCTTTGTGTATATGCAGCATACCAATTCTTTACTTAAAAAATTGTATTTCTTTGGTTCGGCTGAATTCGACTTGTTTAACAAAACACTGAACACTCAGGACAGTTCGCTTGTGCAGGACTATTCGCCAAAGCTTTCTAACCTATACCTTTCGCTGCGATATAAAGTAACGAAGCAGTTATCGTTAACCGCTTCGTACAGTGCCCGCGAAAACATTGTTTACTACGAAACTTACAAGAATATCATCGATCAGCTACTGGAAGCCTCTTCGTTGAAAGGGTACGCGGTTCATGTAACATACAATCCCTGGAATGCCGTTTCGATAGGAGTAAATGCAGGGTATCGTGCTACCGGGCAGGATCACACGGCGTCGAAAAACTTAAACGGCTATGTTACTTATAACAATGTGCCGTGGATTAACGCGGTTCTAACCCTCACCTCAACCTGGATGCAGACGAGTTACATCAATGGTTCTATTTATAGTTTTGGCCTTTCGCGCGATGTGGTCCCGGGAAAACTTTATGCAGCAATGAATTATCGGTTTGTCGATTACAAATTTGCAAACGAGGAAACGCCGCTGATTCAGAATATGGCCGAATTAAATATGACCTGGCGCATCATGAAAAAACTCTCCTGCTCCTTAAATGTGGAAGGGACTTTTGAAAAAAACAGGAACTACGAGCGGATTTATTTTAGTATTACCCAGCGGTTTTAAATACTAACCGCGATTTCCTGACTCAACGGTTTAATATTAAAAATGAGGTATTTAACCGCGGCGCTACTTCTCTAAAATGAATGGGGAATAAATGATCTAAATCTTCATATTCAATACAGGTGTACCGTGGTTTCCGTATTTAAAGTAACCGCAACCCGCATCTTAACTTATAACCAACAACACACTCTTTGTAATAGGTGAATTGCTATATTTGCGATAATTAATTGAGTATTGTGGTATATTCGGGAAAAGTATCAATTCGTTTCATCGTAATCATTGTATTATTTGCCTCAATTGGAATGGGGTGTAAACCTACACGCACCCTTACCAGCGATCAGCATCTGCTTCAAAAAAACACGCTCACCCTTGATTCGAAAGCCATTGACACCAAAGAACTTGAGGGCTATTACCGCCAGAAACCCAATACCAGGTTTCTGATGTTTATCAAGTTCCGGTTGGCCGTGTATAACTTCTCGCATTTTGGCAATGAGCGGAAATGGAAGAATTGGCTGGAACGGATGATTGGCGAGCCACCGGTCATTTTTGATTCCATTTATGTAAACCGGACCAACCAACAGTTTGAACGCTTTTTAAAAAACGAAGGGTATTACAAAGCTCAACTGAGTAATGAAACCGTTTTATTTGATAAAAAAGCCTGGGTTACTTATAAGATTAAACTAAACGAACCTATTGTAATTAAAAAAACCAGCTTCAACATTCTCGATTCTTCCATTGCATCCATCGTCCTTTCGGATACTTCGGATATGTTACTCAAACCGGGGAATCTTTTTTCGCTCGGCAATATTGAAGGGGAACGGGACCGAATTGTCCACCAGATGCGCGACAGCGGGTATTACGAGTTCAATAACGACTACATCAGGATAAAGGTTGATACCAGCAACAATCAAGCGAATGTGGAGGTTGTGGTAAACAAAGCAGTTATCAAAAATGAGGACAAGACTATAACCGAAGCACCGCACCAGAAATATTGGATTAATAAAATATTCTTTTTGCCTGATTTCGACCCGCAATTAACCATCCGCAACCGGGCTGTGTATTTTAGTATCTTCGATACGCTTTATCAGCAGGGCTTTGGATTTATTTACCCATCGGATCCCAACGTCAAACCCAAGGTTTTATTAAAGGCCAATTCCATCGAACAAGGAAAGCTGTACAGCGGTACCACGGTTGAAAACACGTTGAATTACCTCAACTCATTGAGATTATTCCGGTTAAGCAGCATCAACTTTTATAAAGAACCCAATAACGATACTCTTATCAACTGCAATATTCAGTTAACGCCTGCAACGTACCAAAACTTTTCTGTTAACTTTGAAACCACCAATACCCAGGGGAACTTTGGACTCGGAGGAAACTTCAATTACCAGCACAAAAACATCTTTAAAGGGGCTGAAATTTTTAGCCTGAAATTCTCAGGAGCCTTCCAACGGCAAGCCAAAAGCGAGAACTACGATGCGTTTAACATTATTGAATATGGAGCCGAGGCCAAACTGGAAACACCCACCTTTTTGTTGCCCATAAAATTGGATCGGTATTATAAAACCAAAAACCCGAAAACTTACTTCAGTATTTCGCACAATTTCCAGCAACGTCCCGATTACACGCGGGTAATTAACAATGCCAGTATGGGTTATCAATGGAAGGGTTCTGAAAATGTAAGGCACCTGGTTAGCCCCATCGATTTAAGTTCTGTTGATGTGCGTGGAACCAATGCTTCGTTTTTCGATTCCATCCAGGCAAATTATCCATACCTGGTCAATAATTATAAAAACTACTTTATTGCCGGGGGAAATTATAGTTTTATTTACCAAAACAATACTTACGAAAAAGGGGGGAATTATCAATACTTCCGGTGGAATTTTGGGTTGGCCGGGAACCTTCTCCATTTGTACAATACGGCCATAGGTTCGGCTGATACGGTTAAAGGTGGGTATTATTTGGTTTTTAACCGTCAATATGCCCAATACGCCTTAACTGATGTGGATTACCGTTATTATTATCATTTAAATATCCAGAACCAATTGATAGGGCGGGTGTTTGCGGGTTTGGCTTTTCCGTATGGGAACGCGACAGCTATTCCTTTTGTGAAACAGTATTTTGGCGGAGGTGCTCAGGGAATCAGGGCATGGAGGCCAAAGGATCTGGGTCCGGGAACCTATGCCGACAGTATTGCCAGCCAGTACCCGAATCAAATGGCCGATGTAAAGTTTGAGATGAATCTGGAATACCGTTTTTCCTATTCAAAAACGATGAAAGGGGCATTCTTTTTAGATGCCGGAAATATCTGGTCCATAAATAAAGATGATCCCCGTACGGGAGCTATTTTTAAATTGAGTGAGTTTTACAAACAACTGGCTTTAGGCACAGGCTTTGGGCTAAGGCTCGATTTAGATTTCGCGGTCTTTAGGCTCGATTGGGGGATTCCCGTCCGAAACCCCAAATACCATGGTGCCGAAAGCTGGGTGTTGTTTCATAAACATTTGAAATTCAACGATGTGGTTTGGAATTTTGCCATCGGTTATCCTTTCTGATTTTTAGTTTCCTTCCTTATTGGAAACCTTTGCACAAATTTTTTTCATGCTTTTCGTTATTTGCATACATAAGTCGATTATTTTTGTGCCGCCAAATCCGTTTGGCATTATTTAATTAACTGATAATTATTGTACTAATTAATTTTTAAACGTATGGGATTGTTCAATTTTGGAGGTGCAAAACCTGAGATCAAAGACGAAAAAGAGGCTTTTTTAGCTATTATTTATTCTGCCATTGCTGCCGATGGTGTTGTTGAGCCTGAGGAGATGAATGCTTTAGTGGTAACCTTGGCTAACCGTAGGGTTTTCCGTGGTCTCGACATCAATGACACCTTTAAAAGAATCAACAAAATCCACAAAGAAAGTGGTTCGGTATTAGGTATTATTGAAGCAGCAGCCCCTAAAGTAACCGATGGTTATAAAGAAACTGTTTTTGCTACTGCTGTTGACTTTTTATTGAGCGATGGTAATGTAGCCGGTGCCGAGGAAAAAATGTTGTATGATTTGAAAGCTGCTTTAAACATTTCCGATTCAGTAGCAAAAAATATTGTGGATGTAATTGTGATTAAAAACAAGTAATCATCCCTAATGATTTTTTAAAAAAACTGCCCAAAGGGTTAAGGATTTAAACACAAAGCCGCAAGGTCTCTATCCGCAGAGGTTTGCCAGGAAAGCGCAACGAATAAGAGTTTTAAACCTTTTATAATATTCACTTTGGGTTCATTTAAATCGTAATTCATCTAAACATGCAGATGGATTACGATTTATATTTGTAAACCATCTGGAAACGGTTGATTTTTTCTGAAATAGCTTGACACTAAAAAGGTCAATAAATGGAAAAAGGTAAAGAAGTGATGTTATCCAACCGTATGGAATGTTTTCAAGTAAAAGGAATCAATTACAATGATTATGAAGTCAGTTTTCGGCGGTGTTGGTAAGCCAGATCGATGCCGAAAATATGAATATGCAGGATGCCCGGGATCGGTTTCAGTTACATCCAATAGCGTATAAAAGGATCATTAACGTTTTATGGTACGGTGTCGTACGGGATAACGAGGCGATTTCCTATCAGTTGACACCGACCTTTTTTTACGAGCTACAAACTCTCGCAAACCACAGAATCCCAACTGTTTTATATTGTGTTGTGTGCAGATTTTTATTAATCATTTATCTTTTTTAAAAAATCCCCATCAATTATCAATAATTTTACTCCATTAACAGTAGTTGAACGGTGAGAACTCAAATCATCTGTAACCACATAAGTCATCCCTTTTGTTAATGTAGATTTTTTACCATCGTTGAGTTCACTCACAAAATCGCCTTCCAGACAATGTACTATATGTCCTTTTGTGCACCAGTGGTCAGCAACATAGCCTTTTGAATATTCAACTAATCTTATTCTTAGTCCTTCAAATTGCATGGTCTGCCAATAAGCAATGCCTGTTTCCCCTTTATGTTCAGTTTTCGGTATGGTGGTCCAATCAATTGTTTGAAATGGAATATTTCTGTTATTCATTTTTATTTTCTGTTAGCAAGCGTTATTTATTAATTATCAATTAATTCCAATGTTTTTATTAATTCAGAATTTCTATCAAATCCATATTTTTTAAAATCCTGCCAAGTCATTTCGTAATCAGGTTTTAGGATTTCAGCTGATTGTGAATTTTCTTCGAATAATATTTGTTTAGAATTTGAAATACTTCCCTCAATTTTTGTCTCGGGCAAAGTTAAATTTGTTGTTTCCATAAATGCATTACCTGCCTGTCTTGGTGCAACGCCAACAATCTTTGTTCTGCCAAGTCTTTTTAGAAAATATGTAAAGTGGTATGCCGCACTAAAAGTCTTTGGGGAACATAACACAAATATTTCAACGTTGGACATTGGTTCAGTTTTTTTCAAATAATCAGCCCCAAATCCATTGTAACCCCTTCTAAGCATTTCTCTTTTCTGTTCTATTGATAAGTTTGGATATACATTACCGAAACTACCAAATGTATAGTCCCCTATTTTAAAATTCAGGTTGTATGCTTTATTAAAATCATCAATGTTATTGAATCCTATTTTTTGCAGATACAACGGAGAAATTCTTCTAATCATTTCAGCTTCAAAATCAAAGTTTAAATACTTGTCACCGTAAAGCTTATACAATAACGGGTTTATTATTGGAGTCATGCCGCCACTATTTTCTCGCAAGTCGATTATGAGATATTTTGAGTTCTTTTCACTCATTTTTTCCGATAGTTCATAAAACTGTTCGTAAAGTGATGGAACTCTTGAAATATCCTTTTCTATGTTTCCTGTTTGTTCCTCGCTTAAGTAACTGTAAGCCCAGTTTAAATTGCCTTGAATCCAGTTGGGAGAGTTTTTATAAGTATTTTCGACTACTTCGCGGCTTAGAATACTGTTCCAGGCTAAATAACCAATGTCCTTATTTTTACCAATCATTGAAAAGTATAGCAATCCATTGTCATTATCGGATTTAATTTTTGACTTTCGGTTAGGAAAACTTGCTTGTTCTTGAAATGGGATTATTTTAGAAAACTTATCGTTTGGGTTATTTCTAAAAGTTATTTCCAAAGCCGATGAACAGTCAAAGAATTTTTGTGCAAGTTGATAATCTGTAATTATTTTAACCAAATTATAATACTCTCCTGATACATTTTCCGAAGGCAGAAATGATTTGGCTTTTAGTAACCACTTTTCTACTGAAATTTCATTAATCTCAGTGATTGAGCTTCCAATAAGGTTTTCATATTCTTTGGTCGTATTCTCAACAAAAATGTTATCCGATGAAATTTTCAACTGTAATGGGAGAACCTTTGAACCGATGCTTTCATTTTTGGGAAAATACAAACTTGTATGTCCATCTTTAAGATTTGAAAGGAATTGATTTATTAGTATCACGAATTCATCATTTGTCAATGAATCGGAAATCAAATTTTCGGCATCCATTTTTTTTCTGTAGAACTCAATTTGACCACCAAATCCAGTGTAAGGGTCGGGATGTGTTTCAATCAACTCTTCAACGAGATACTCAAAGTCGGTCAAATATTTATTTGACTTTTCTAATTCTTGGCTAAACGTCAATGTACTTATTGCAGCTAAAAGAATTATTAAGAATTTTCTCATATGTGTAAGCATAGTCCGAGATTATTTTCAGTAATCCAACACTTTCGTCATTAGTTAAGGTTTTGAAATTTAACACATTTCCAAGTATTTTAACTGATTGTTTTAGTTCGTTAAGTTGTTCATTTTGTCCCTTTAATTTCTTTTCGTTTAGAGCAAAGCCATTAAATAAGTAATCACTTAAAATTTTGTTTGCCCAAATTCTGAATTGTCGACCTCTTTCGGAATTAACCCTATAACCGATTGATAATATGACATCTAAATTGTATATTCCAATTTGTCTTGTTACTGTTCTTTTTCCCTCTTTTTGAACTTGTGCAATTTTTGCACAAGTTGAACCCTCATCTAATTCATTAGTCTTGTAAATGTTGGTAATATGACGTCCAATTGAGGTTCTATCCGTTAAAAATAAATCGGAAATCTGATATTGATTAAGCCAAACAGTTTCTTTATCAACTTGAACTTCTATTTCCGTTGAACCGTCGTCACTTTTGAATATTTCAATCTGTTTATTCTCCATGAACCAAAAATACAAAATCAGATTGATTATCCGATGTCACAAAAGTTTTTGTTAGGTCAAATGCATGGCAACGTGTGGCGGTATAAAAATTTATCGGTTGTGGCGATTTCCTGTCAAGACTGTATGTTTGCAAAAGCATAAGCAAACATGGTGATCTTTGTTGTGATAAAAAAATAACAAATAAAACCAATTGCTTATGCCACGTACAAGTAAAGAAATTTCGTTCAATGGACAAAAAAT
>Ga0209016_1000119_pt1 | contig 114543 bp, 54 predicted proteins | sample EPASupsiteSAE305_FD_187265 | JGI IMG/M metagenome (GOLD analysis project Ga0209016, IMG submission 187265) | Bioremediated contaminated groundwater microbial communities from EPA Superfund site, New Mexico - SAE3-05 (SPAdes) (version 2) | ecosystem: Environmental > Aquatic > Deep subsurface >...
TTCTACTTCACCTGTGCCGTTCAGCAGGCTCCAGTTGGTTTCACCAACGAAGCCTTCTTCGGTGCCGACCCAGCGCAGGTCGCCACGGTCGCCGCCATCGTTCCATATCACAATATTGGGTTGTAACTTACGGATCATTGCATACGTATTTTTCCAGTCGTAATAGGTGGTACGGTCAATTTTACGGGTTTCGTTGGCCCCGCCATAATAGCCATCGCCTCCGTTAGCGCCATCGAACCACACTTCGAAAATTTCACCGTAGTTGGTGAGGAGTTCGGTGAGCTGGTTCCGGAAATAGGTAATGTATTCGGGTTTTCCATAATCGGGGTGGTTCCTGTCCCAGGGCGATAAATAGATACCCAGTTTCAGGCCGTATTCTTTACAGGCATCGGCCATTTCGCGGACCATATCGCCTTGCCCATTTTTCCAGGGCGCATTTTTTACCGAGTATTCGGTATATTTCGAAGGCCAAAGGCAAAACCCGCAGTGATGCTTAGCTGTGATGATAATCCCTTTCATGCCAGCCCCTTTACAAATACGCGCCCATTGTCGGCAATCTGCTTTTTCCGGGTTAAACAGCTTGGCGTCCTCGTTTCCGTACCCCCACGACTGGTCGGTATAGGTATTTAGCGAAAAGTGGACAAAAGCATAATATTCCATTTCCTGCCAGCGTATCTGGTTTTCCGATGGGACTGGTCCAAAAGCTTCCGGAGCTTCAGTAGGTTGACATCCTGTTCCAAGAATTTCCAAAAGGATTACCAGGTAATAAATGCTTTTTATATTCATTGTCGTTGATGTTAAAAGAGAATTGATTTAATCAGCAGCTCTGAACCCGTTAATCCTAGCGATGTTACTACCAGTTTAATTTCACCAGCTTTATGGGTGCTTTTTAGCACTACCAACGCCTTTCCTTTCCAGGCTTTTCGGTTATTTGCAATATATGGGTCGGTATCTTTTATATCGGCATTATCAACCCCGGCAATGGTTCCTTCCCCTTCAATTTTAAAGGTCAGCCGATTATTGGCATTGGATTGTAAAATCCCATTGTTATCGGTTATTTCAACGGAAACATAGGTCAAGTCCTGCCCGTTCGCCTGAATTTCAGTCCGGTCAGCGGTCAATCTTATTTTTGCAGCTTGGCTGGCAGTTTGCAGCTTACATGATTCCACTTCCTTTTCATTTTCTAAACCCACAGCTTTTAATGTTCCTGCCGAATAAGGTACCGCGAAAGTTGCTTTAAATTGTTGCTCACGGCTTGTTGGCTGTTCACCTATTAATTTGTCATTTAAGTAAAGCCGCACGTTGGGATATTTTGAATAGATTTCAACCTGTATGTTTTTTCCTTCAAATCCCGGCCAGGTCCAGCTCTCCCAGGTAGGCCAAACCGACCACCAGGTTTCCTTTATTTCCAACGGATAGGGTTCGGGTTCGCGGACAGCCATGTAGAGCTTTTCGGCATCATTATATAACATGCTGCGGTAATGCGAAATGGGTTTGCGCCAGCCAATTAAATCAACATCGCCACAGTAAGCGCCATGCCAGGGGAAGAAATCGTTTTCCCAATGATTACCCGGAGTTTCACCCGAATAATACCAGCGTCCGATGGACGATTCACCAAGATAGTCAATGGCTGTCCAGACAAAATCACCAATGATACAGTTATTGTCCTGAACTAATTGCCAGTTAATAAATGCATCGCGCGGATACGATTCGGTTTGTAAAATTACTCGTGAAGGCACCCGTTTATGGTCATCGGGAGCGCTACCCAGGTGGTAGTTATATCCGGCCACATCGTGCACTGCAAAAAGAGGGTCGAAGAAATCCCAGGGTTTACCCCATTCAACTACAGCGGATGTTATCGGGCGGGTGTCATCTACTTTATTTATTGCAGCAATAAGCATTTTTGCAGTTTCCACTGCTTCAGGCTTATCGCGCTCGGGAATTTCGTTACCTATGCTCCACATAAAAATGGAAGGATGGTTACGGTCGCGCAGAATCATGGTTTCCAGATCGTGCTGCCACCATTTTTCGAAGTAAATGGAATAATCGAATTTGTTTTTTCCCACTTTCCAACAGTCAAACGATTCGTCCATCACTAGTAAACCTAAGCGGTCGCAGGCTTCAAGGAATGCTTCCGATGGCGGATTATGCGAAGTACGTACGGCATTAAAACCTGCCGCTTTGAGCTGTTCAATCTTGCGTTCTTCAGCCCGGTCGTAGGCTGCTGAACCGAGGCAACCATTATCGTGGTGTACACAGCCCCCATTTATTTTCACTGTTTTACCATTAAGCTGAAAACCATTTTCAGATGTAAAATTGATTGACCGGATTCCAAAACTGGTTCGGTAGTCGTCCACAATCTGGTTATTATTTATAATCAGCACCTGGGCCTGGTATAAAAAGGGAGTGTCGTTAGACCAAAGCACAGGATTTGAAACGTCAATTGTTTGAATAACCTCTTTTTCGCTATTCGCTTGCAGTTTTATATTTGTTTGATTATTGCCTGCATTTTTAGCGTTTTTTTCCCATAATATGGCTTTTAAGGTAATATTTTGAGCCGAGTCTGTTTCGTTCTTTATCAGCGTTTTTACTATTACGGTTGCCTTTTTAACCGAAACAGATGGTGTTGTAATACCGACACCCCATTGCGCCACATGCACCGGGTTTGTATGTGTTAACCAAACATGACGGTAAATACCCGAACCACTATACCAACGACTGTTTAATTGCTGCGAGTTATCAACCCGTACTGCTATCACATTTTCTTTTTCAAAATTCAGATACGGCGAAAGGTCGTAACTAAACGAGGTGTAGCCATAAGGCTGGATACCCAGCGAAGTGCCATTGATAAACACCTCGGCGTTCATGTAAACCCCTTCGAAATAAATTGAAACCTTTTGGTTTTCCCATTCAACAGGTGCCTGAAATGTTTTGCGGTACCAGCCAATACCCGCCTGGAAATAACCACCGGGACAACCTGTGACGTTTTTGGGAAGTATTTCCCCTTCAATAGCCCAATCGTGTGGTAAATCAAGATTTAGCCAGGACGAATCGTTAAAACCGTTCAGTTTTGCTGTTACAGTATCACCTAAAAAGAATTTCCAGCTAAAGTCGAACAGTTGTTTTCGATTTTCATAATCGGCAGTTTGAGCAATTGCTTTATTACTTGTGCCTATAAGCATTGCTGCAATTATAATCAGTACCTGATGTCTTATTTTTAACATATTACTCAGTATTAACAACACGTTTTACTTTAATGTAATTTTAAAAGCTAAGGCAATATTATTCGGGGTATTTTTAGGTTTCTGAATTACCAGGTTATCATTGGTTTGCTCCCAAACAAGCGTTTCAGTGCTGCCCAGCAATTCAATTTTTGCAGCTTTTGCCCCGTATTTTGCAAGCGATTTAATTTGAATAGCTTCTGAAGGGACCCCCATTACGGTAGCATATAAAATATTCCCGTTTTGGTTAAAACGGATGTCTTTTTCGGTGAAACCAACTTTCCCTTCATTAAAACCAGCGCCATTTAATGTATTGACGGCATCAACCGATGGTCCCTCACCAAATATTTTCCAGGGACGGGTATTAAAAACACTCTCTTTGTTAATCTCCATCCAGGCTGCAATATTTTCAAGTATTTTTACCTCTTTTTCGTCAATAGTTCCATCGCCACGAACAGGTATATTCAACAGCAGGTTTCCGTTTTTACTAACAATGTCAACGAGCATACGGATAACTACTGAGGCTGATTTGTATGAATTGGACTCATAAACACCCCGGTTGTAGTGCCAATCGCCAATACAAGTGCAGGTTTGCCATGCAAGGTACTGGCCTTTATCAGGGGCACCGCGCTCCACATCCCAAACCATACATTTCTTTTGCTCGTCGGTTAAAACCTTGCCAAACAACACGGCATTTAATTGTCCATTGTGGGTTGCCATGTTGGTGTTATAGTAGTGGGCAGCAATTTTCAATCCCGCATCGCTTATGGGATATAAAGGTAGGCTTGTGTCATCGAAATAAACCAGGTCGGGGTTATATTTATTTATCAGGTCAATGGTCCGGTTATAAAACTTTTCGCAGTAGGCTTGTGAAGGGATTGAAGCCCCATTTTCCCAGTTCCATTGTCCCCACAAGGCTGTAATGTCCTTATCGCTATTCTTGCTTAAAGGATGGTTTTGAGCATAAAGTTCCTGTGGGTCAAGTCCTTCCCACCAGGTTCCTTTTCCATCGGCTTTGGTTAATTTTCCATCGTAAGGCACGCCGACAAATTCTCCGGCAGTGTCGGACCGTTGCGAGGTTTCAAACCAAGTCCAGGCATGTGTTGCATGCACGCTGATACCAAAGGGCAAATTGTTTTTTTTTGCAGCTTTTGCCCATCCATCCATGATGTTTTTTTGGGGCCCGACACGCAAGGTGTTCCATTCCTGGTATTTGCTGTCCCATAAATCCAAATTATCGTGATGGTTGGCCATAGCAAAGAAATATTGTGCTCCGGCTTTTTTATAAAGTGCAACTAACTTTTCGGCATCCCAGTTCTCAGCTTTCCATTCATTTATTACATCTTTAAAACCAAATTTCGAAGGATGCCTGTATTTTTTTAGGTGCTCATTGTACTGCCAGCTTCCCTCGTTGTACATAAACCTTCCATACCAATCGCCCATTTCAGGCTGGCATTGCGGCCCCCAATGTGCCCAGATACCAAATTTGGCATTGCGGAACCATTCGGGAACTTTATATTGGCTTAGTGACTGCCAGTCAGGATTGAATATTCCGGACTGAACCGGTTCTTTATCGGTATTAACAATAACCTGCGGGATTTCCTGTGCGTTTGTAAAAGCAGAACAGAGCACAAATAGAACTATTATTGTTTTCTTCAACATAACGAATTAATAATTAAACTTACCCACTTTTCTAAAGTTCAAATTTGATGATTAATCACTTAAACCAAGGGTTATTTTGTTTCAAAAAGGGTGTGTTATTTATTAAACCTTATTTAAACCTGATGGAAAATATCATGCATACCCAAGCGGTTTTACTAAGTTGGCTGTCGTTCGTAAAAATGGTAGTTATTATAGTTCCCTGTTCAGTACCTGAAACAATGAACCGATTTAGAAGTTTTAATAGCGCACAAATACTTTGCTACCTAGTGTCAGCAAGAAAACCCCAATAAAAATGATTTTCTCCGATTTATTATCCACATCCCTAAAGGGTTAAACAATTGAAAATCAATGCTATTTATAGGCCGTACTAAGTGTTAGTTTCAAATTTGAGTAGTTTTCTAGCAAACACTGCCTAACCAGTTTTAATATAATCAGACTGTTGTATGCCGTCAATTGCAACATGCTTAAGTTGATTGAAATGTTATTTAATCGAGGTTTTCGAAATGAATTGATATTCCCCCGAACTTATCAAATAAACCGCCTTATTTCTTTCGATTCCCAGAAATTTTGCATGGTTAGCTTTTGATAATTGCTTACTTATTTCGCTAACATCATTCGCATTAGAGGCATTTAAATAAACGGTAGCCGTAGTATTTGCCGGTACAACAAAACGATAAATAAAAGAATGTTCATTGCGTACCCAGCCACTTTCTATACGCCCATACATCGAATCGTAATACCCTTTGGCATACGTCATTTGGCCTGTTGTGTCGGGCTCGGGTTGTAAAATGAAATGCTTAAAACCGGGAGAGTTCTCATCGCGGGTTATACCCAGAGAATAATTATACATCCATGCACCAACTGCGCCAAATGAATAATGGTTAAAGGAATTCATTCCATTATTGCCACCAAACCCATCGGTATGGGTGTAAGAGTTCAGTCGCTCCCATATGGTTGTTGCGCCCTGTTCAACGGGGTATAACCACGAAGGGTAGGTTGTTTGCTGGAGCAAACGGTAGGCTAAGTCGGAATATCCGTTATCCGACAATGCTTTACTTACCCAGGCGGTGCCAATAAAACCGGTCATTAGGGAATAAGGGGGGCACTCAACGTTTTGGTCTGTTTTATTGGTGCGGGTGATGGTATTTGCAAAATTACCCAGCGCTGCTTTAACGTTCTTTTCATTGAAAATATTGAATGCAAAAGGAAGAACGTAGGAGGTTTGTGTATCGATAATTTTCCCGCGGAATGATGTTTTTCCGGTTATGCTGTCAATATAAGTTTTGTTAAAGAATTCTTTTCGTTCTGCACAAAGTTTTGAAAACCTTTCGGCATCTTCTTTTTTATTAAGTATGGACGCTACTTTGCCCACTATTTCCAAGTCATATATAAAGTAAGCTTCCCAAAAGAGGGCTTTTTCGTTTTTACTATCTTCGAGGCTTAACCAATCACCCAAACTACTCCACTGATTTTGCTCCTTTTCTTTGAATACTCCTGTTTCGGGGTTAATATCACGAATGAGGTATTCTATGTATTTCTTCATCGCACCATAATGCTCTGCCAGCAAATCTATATCGCCATATTGCTGATAACTTTCCCATGGCACTGTAATCCCGGAGCTACCCCACATGGTTTCGCCAAACCCGATGCCCAAAGGTGCCACATCGGGGAAACGCCCGTCTTCTCTTTGAATATCGTGGATTGCCAGTACATGTCGTCGTAAAAACTGTGGAACCGTAGCCAGGTAGGTAGCCGTGCGCGAAAAAACCGAAATATCGCCTCCCCAGCCCAACCGCTCGTTGCGCTGAGGGCAATCTGTTGGGATTGACATGAAATTAGCATAAGATGACCATGTTATGTTTTCCCAAAGTTTGTTCACTTTAGGGTTGGATGTTTCGTATTTCGATGCCAGTTCATGTATAGAGCTTAACACTTCCCCTTTAACCGCATCAAGGGGTAATGGTTTCTCGAGGCCTGTTATTTCAACATACCTGTAGCCATGATAGGTAAACCGGGGGTTTATTGTTTCATCTCCGCCTTTGGCAATATAAATTTCCTGTGCCATGGCTGCACGGATGTTTTCAAGCATAATCATTCCTGTATTCTCTTTGTATGCGGGCAGGTTGGGGTACTTCACTTCTGCAAACCGAAGAAATATTTTCTTTCCTGGTGTTATATCTTTTAAGCTTATTTTAGGGACACCGGCCATGTTTTGCCCCATATCGTAAACATAAACACCCGGTCGAACTTCTTCTACAGAAATAGCTGTAAGTTCTTTAATCTTTTTAACTGTTTCCCCTATCTGGCCAATTAGTTTCATTTGACTGTAATCACTAACACCAGGCGAGCTCCACGATGTTTTATCGGTGTTAATGTTCCCTTCCAGGGGAACTTCAATACTTTTTGTCCATGCAGAGTCGTTATAAGAGGCCACAGACCAATCCTTAACGAGTTTTTCTTTGGTAGCATCATATACTTCACCCTGGAAAAAGCTTCCGTAAACAACAGGCCCGTTATTAAAATACTTCCAGGTATCAGGTTTAGTGGTTATTACATCGGTTTTCCCATCGGCATAGGTAATAACCAGCTTAGCTAAAAGCGATTGCCTGTCGCCGAAGAAATTCCAGAATTCACCGGCAAAGGTACTGCCGCCACTCCACCAGCCCTCGCCCAACATGGCCCCCATAGCATTTTTCCCATTGAGCATATAACTGGTAACATCAAAAGTTTGGTATAAATGGGTTTGGGTATATTGGGTTGCGCCGGGATTAAAATAATCGTCCCCGACGCGTTTCCCGTTTATGTATATTTCATAAATACCACGCGATGTAACATATAGGCGTGCCTTTGCAATAGTAGCAGGAGGGGTGGTAAAAGTAGTCCGCAACATTGGCATTGCATTCCCCGATGGATTAATCAGAATCATTGTATCGCTATTCAACCCGCTGATTTTATAAGGATTAGAATATGCTGAATATAAGGTGTTGGAAGGACCCCGATAATTCTTTATCTGGAGATTTGAGAAATACACAATTTGTTTTTCAGGCACGTAAAAGCCAATATCTGCAATTACGGGAAACGCAATATAATCGCCGCCCCATCCCATTGGATTGAGGTTTATTTCACCCAAATAATTTCTTTTGTTTTCACCATCGATATAAATTTTTGTTCCCCCCAGCACCGAAGATAAAAACAGGGTATGAGCTTCGTATTTATTTTGCTCATTGATAATTGAATCGGGAATAACAAAACTTTTAAAAGGTGTATTATTTTTATCCTGTGGTGAATATCCTTTCCTGTAAATGTTTAACTGCGCGGGTTTCTTCGAAGATAAGGGAGCAATATCTAACGCTATCAAAATGAATGAACTATCTTTATTATTCTCTAACTTATAAATGTTTTTATTTTTATCCATCAAACGTTCGTCGTTGGCCCCATAAATAACGCCAGCCCTGGAACTATTCGATGATTTATCCAATTGTATAGTGAAGTTAATTTTGAATACCGGAAGATAAGCTGAATACATAACCATATCTTCATCGGCACCTCCAATCCATTTGGCGCCATTCCATGCGGACAATTGGGGGTCGGGGTTCATTAACCCGGTTTCGAACCACGATTCTGCAACATGTTGTTTATTGTCCTGGTCCCAAACCAGAACTTTCCAATTATAGCGGGTAGAAGGCTTTAACGGAACTCCTGCATATTTAATGTTTAACGAAATATCACTCAGGGTTTTGCCCGAATCCCAAACTTTCTGGCCTGCCTCGTCTGTTACTGTAATTTGATAGGCTGCCTGATAACAACCTTTTTGCATTGAAGCCATTTGCCAGCTAAAACGGGGTTGGGTAACATCTATGCCCAGAGGTGTTTCGGCATATTCCGTACGAAGCTTTACAATATCAATTTCTGATGCTTTTAATGAAACGAATGGGATAAAAAACAAAAATAGAATGATGCAGAACGATTTCATTGTTGTGTCATTTTTCATTTCTTGATTATTGAATTTGCAGGTATTACAACCATCAACTCCATCTGGTTTCTGAAAACCTCTATTTCAATTGGTTTGGTCAAATCAGCCATCTTTGTTGCCTCAAGCAAGTCGTTCAGGTTATTGATAGCTTTTCCATTAAATTTAAGGATTACATCATTAGCCCGAATAAAATCTTTAAGCTGGCTATAGACGTCAATAATTGTAACCACATAAACCCCTCGCTCAGAATCCATACCAGTTGCCGAGCGTTCGCCCAATGTTTCCAGATTCTTGATGCGGAATCCTTGCCATTCAATCACTTTTGATTTGGAGTTCTCCGCTTTAATAATGGGTAGGTTCAATTCTGGTTTTTTTGCCAGTCGTTTTAACCGTGGTGAAGCTACCCCGAAACAATCCATGTCGAAATTCTGGAAACCCATGCGAAATATAGCGCTTGCATTATTTTTTATTCTGAAATCTCCGCGGGCCGGATCAAGAAATTCCACCGGGTATACAATTGAATGTTTATCGATACCTAAATTTTGAGCTTCATCTAAAGCTTTATCATTTGTAAAAATGTTATAATCGATCATAGTTCCCCAACCCAATAAATTAATGGGGGCATAGGGTTCCATAACAATGTTACGGGTAAAAACATCGCCACTGTTTTCGAACCACACATGCGGATGGAAAGTATTGTTGACAAGTATATTGTTTTCGACTACACGGTAGAAACCCTCGCGGAGCTTAATGCCGCCATTAAGGCATAGGTTATTGTAAATATGATAATTGCCGGAGCCATCGTCTAAATCGATATCCCAGCCCCGGTCGCACCGGAAACGGTTGTTGCGGATAATGATAGTTGATATAGCATCGGCCAAAATAAGCGAAGGTTCTTCCTTTGCTATCTTGTTCATTTCATCGCGGTCGGGGTGCCAGAACCGGTCGCGGCCCCAGGAGTTAAAAGAGCCATGATCACCGGTTTCTTTAACTGTTTCGAAAATGTCGTTATATTCGATAACATGCCCTCCCCAGGTGCCTTCACTTACGTTGATGCCAGCCCTCGGAACATCATAAATACTATTGTGGCTTACTGTGATAGATTTGCACATCGAGAGTTCAATCCCGGTTATTTGCTTCTCAAACAGGCCAATGGTGTGGATAAGGTTGTCATAGACTAAACAATTTGCAGGATAGTTGTTTGTTTTAGGCCCAGGTTCACGATCCATTAGGTCAATTTGAGTATAGTTGTGATAATTAAAACTGGGAGACCTCACCGCATTAGTATCGCCGACAAAACAGACAGCGCTTGCCCCTATTTGTGTAAAGTGCGAACCGGTAACGGCAGAATTTCGGTTGTAATTTGAAAAGAAAACCGCATTGCCACCGAGGTTGTACAAATAACAGCCATCGAGGCTGCAATTTTCTGTGCCTTCAAAAACAATTGAGCCGCCTCGATACACAGTCCAGTCGGAACGTAGCAAAGGCTCGTATTTTTCCATAAAAGTGCGGGCAGTTTGGGTAAACTCAATATTTTTTATGGTGATGTTTTGTACAGGTTCCTGTTCGCTACCTCTAAATTCAACCAGATGTTTTAACTGCGATACTTCAAATACCGTTTTAGTCACATCTTCATATAGAACAGGATAATAATACAAAACCCTTTCATTAGCATTGAAGAACCATTCGCCGGGTGTGTCCAGTTCTTCAAATATATTTTCGACCATCCGGTTGTCAGGGTTTAAGCCATATGGTCGGTTGTTCTGCCAGCCGCCATCCAATTTCAGGTTGCCCTGCTCATCTTTGCCCGTTATCCTGTAGTGAAAATCGCCCCAATCGCTCACGTGCATAGCATGAAGAAAGCCTCCCTCCGGGTTTTTCCATGTTTTTACACGCTCCGGCGAAGTAGCATCGGCCGATGTACCATTAAACCTTATAGCTGTTGAATCGTAGTTTGGATATCGTGCCATAGGGCGGATTTTACCATTTACGGTGAGCATGTCAATAGTAATTTTAAACGGGATCTTTGCTTGCATTATCCCGCTTTTGTAGGGATGCCACTGAAGTTTTAGTGAAACACCGCCTGAAACGACTGCTTGTTCGCCGGGGTAAGAACACAGCGTAAGACGTTTTTCCTTGTTTCCGTCGAGCGGGGTAAAAACCAATGTTTCATCAATGCGGTATTCTCCACCGCGCAAATAAATAGTTACTTCACCTTTTTGATTGCGGGCTTTATATTGCGCAGTTTTTATGCTTTTCAAAGGCGACTTTTCGGTACCATTGTTTTTATCGTTTCCATTTGGAGAAATAAAATAAGTGGTTTGGGCCTGGAGCTGATTCAACATTCCCATTGTAAAAAACAAAACAAGAACCTTCCTCAATGGAAGTGAGATATTCTCTTTAATGATCATTTTTTATTCGGCATTAATTAAAACTTCAGCACCTTTTAAATTATCTGATGTTGCTATTAACCGAATAACACCTGTCTGTTTTTCGGACTGCACCAATACAAGACAATATCCGTTAAATGCCAAACGTTGGCTGGCTTTGTCGGGTTCGTGGCTTTTAGGGTTGCCGTTGCCTGTGCCAATGATTTTGCCAGGGCCTTCAATGCTGAATTTTACCATGTTATCGGCGGTTGGCACAACCCTGCCTTTTTCATCTTTAATTGCTACCCTTATTACAGCCACATCGCAACCATTGGCTTTTAAGGTGTTAACATCGCTATTTAAAGCTACTTGTGCAGGAGCGGAGGTAGTTTCCACGATATCTTTGGTTACCTGTTTCCCGGCTTTGTACCCTTTGGCTTCCAGTTTCCCGGGTTTGTAAATAACCGGCCAGATAAGTTTTTTGAAAGGTTCGGCTTTTTGCTTACCCATACTTTTGCCGTTAATAAACAATTCTACCTCATCGCAATTGGTGTAGCAATGTACTTTTATTGAATCGTTTTCCTTTCCGGGCCAATTCCAATGTGGGAAAATGTGAACAACCGGTTCGTTGCCCCAGGCTGCTTTGTAAGCATAATAACCATCTTTAGGGAAACCACACACGTCCATGAACCCGAATTGAGAGGATACGCTGGGCCACCAGAAAGGTGTTGGTTCGCCCCGGTAATCGAAGCCTGTCCAAACAAAATGGCCACCGAGGTAAGGGTATTTTACGATATCGGCCCAATCTTCGCCAGGATAAGGACCCCAATCGGGTTGCCATAAAATTGAGTTTGAGCAAGTTTGCGGCCACCAACTATTCACGTATTCGCCACGGGTGGATACGAAGCTCGTCCCCTCGGTACAGAACATAACCCGGTCGGGATGCGCTTCTTTATCTTTTACATAAGCAAGTTGCTTGTCGCCATAGTTATACCCTACAACATCGAGCACATCGGCGTACCCGCCATCGTTTCGGGCGTGGTTCATTGCTGCTGTAACTTTGCGGGTAGGATCAATCCGGTGAGCTGTTTCAACCATAGTTTCGAGAATCCTTGCACCCATTACAGTTCCCTGGATGGCTTCTTCGTTTTCCATGCTCCACATAAATATTGAAGGATGGTTACGGTCGCGGTAAAGCATGGTTTCCAAATCTCTTAAATTTTCTTCGGAGCTTGACAGGTGTCGGTTTTCATCAAGTACCATTATGCCCATGCTGTCGCACATATCGAGCAGTTCCGGGGTAGGGGGGTGGTGCGAACACCGGTAAGCATTGCTGCCCACTTCTTTAAGTAATTTTAACTTGTAATAATTGATTTTATCAGGAAGGGCTACACCTATGCCTGCAAAATCCTGGTGGTTGCAGGTACCTTTTACAGGACATAAATTACCATTAAGGAAAACACCGTTTTTATTGACTTCGAAAGTTCGCACGCCAAAAGTTGTTTCGTAAGTATCAATAACCTTACCGTTTTCGACTACTTCGGTTAGTACTTTATAAAGGTTGGGTGTTTTGGGCGACCAAAGTTTTGGTTTTTGTATTAAGCCTTCCTGTGAAATTTCGACCGGGTAGTAAGGTGCTATAGACTGGGTAGAGGTTTTGGTATCAAGTACCGTTCCTTTTTTGTCAACAATATTTGAAACCAGTGTAATAGTTTTAGCAGTTTTATACTCGTTTTTCAAGGTAGTTTTAATAATCACGGTTGCTTTAGCATCAGTAATTTCGGGTGTTGTAACATAAGTACCAAAACGGGCTACATGCAGCCTGTCGGTTTTTATAATCCACACATGCCTGTAAATACCTGCTCCTTCGTACCACCAACCTTCGGGTTGGGTAGCATCTACCTTTACCATGATTGCATTTTTGCCCTCGTTGCCGTATCTTAATACATCGGTTAAATCGTAGTTAGAAGGGGTATATCCGCTTTGGTGGTTACCCAGCAAATGACCGTTGACCCAAACCGTGCTGTTCCGGAAAATACCGTCGAACTCGATAGATATTTTTTTTCCTTTGTCGGTTTCGGGAATTTCAAACTCTTTCCGGTAAAACCCTATACCAGTAGGCAAGTACCCGCTACCGGCCGGCTGGCTGCCCAATGTATTGTCGTTTACAAAAGTACCTTCAACTACCCAGTCGTGCGGAAGGTTTACTTCTTTCCAGTCTGGTGGGTTTAAGGCTTTTGAGCTTTCTGCATTTGTATAGTCAATTATGGTATCTTTCTTGGATATAACCGGCACGTTTATATCGGTTATCCCGCCCTGACCGACCCTTACAACAAGCTTCATGGCAATGTCGCCTTTGTGGAATTGCCAATTGAAATCAAAATTCTCTCTTTCTCTTGGGTTCTTTGTCTCTTGGCTTTGAACTGAGCTATTAGAAAATAAGGTAGAGAATAATAAACAAAATCCAAATTTGGATATATACCCCAGCTTTTTACTTTCTATTGTGTGCATAAGTCTTTTCTTTCTTCAAAGGGTTTATATTATTTATGAATACTCATTTTTATGGTTCTCAAGTCTTTAATATCAGAGCTATTCCCGTAAAACAACTCATATTCCCCATCTGTTATAACCATTTTCCCTTGTCCCTGATCGAAAAATTCAAATGAGGATGGGGGTAAATCAATTGTTACTTCCTGAATCTTTCCAGCTTTAACTTCAGTACGTTTAAAAGCCCTTAACGTCTTAATCGGCCCTTCTATGTCGTTTACTTTATGTACATACACCTGGACAACTTCAACTCCATCCCGTTTTCCTGAGTTAGTTACAGGAATTGCCAATGTAACTGATTCATCAGCATTTATAGATGTTTTGCTTAGTTTTGCTTCGCCTATTGAAAGCGGGGTGTAACTCAGCCCATACCCAAAAGGGAAAAGTGCTTCGTCCATAAACCGGTATGTGCGGCCTTTCATCGAGTAATCTTCGAAATCCTTAAGTTGATTTGATCTCTTGTAAAAAGTAACCGGCAATTTACCCGATGGGTTGTAATCTCCGAAAAGAACATCGGCTATAGCTTGTCCACCTGCTTGACCTCCATACCATGCCTGTAAAATAGCATCGCAACTTTGGGTTTCGGGCATCAAGGCAATGGCAGAACCAGAACAATTTACAAACACCACCTTTTTGCCTGCTTTTTTGAGAGCCTGTAAATATTTGCGCTGCGAGGCAGGAAGTTCAATATCGGTGCGGTCGCCACCTTTAAATCCGGGGATTTGTATTGGCATTTCTTCCCCTTCGAGCCTGGGTGAAATACCACCAACAAAAACCACTACATCTATTCCTTTTAGTTTATTTATTAGTTCATTATAAATAACCGGGATTTCCCTGCCAATATTTAGTTTTAAACTGGCTTCAGTCCATTCAAAGATTGCAGAAAACCTAACCTCGATTTTGTATTCCTTACCTTTTTCAACTTTTGATGTAATCCTTGCAGGGACTGGCTGCCATGAATCCTTTACATATAAAGTGTCATTATTCACAATCAACTCACATTTCCCGGCAAATTCCAACTTGAAAACTATCTCCTCAGATGCTTTGGCATGATATACCGTTTCGTATTTTCCTGAGAAACTTTTTAGGTTAACCCCTGGGCTAAATTGGTGCTGTCCGGCAGTTGTTAACTGTATCGGGTTAACAATCTGCTCGTTTGCCACTATATCTCCCTTAAATCCTATGTTATTCCAATACGATGCTTTAATCCCGGTTTTACTATCGTAAGCACAGTCTCTTATAAGGCTTTCGGTTACCATATCGTCTGTAAGGTCACAACCTTTATCGTAAAAGATTTTATCGGTAGAAAGTTTTGCATTTATCCCTTCCAAAACGGTAATGGTATTTGAGGGGAAACCATTGTAATTACCCCACATCATTGGCTCGTCATCAGCATTAGGCCCTATTACAGCTATTCTTTTAGTTGATTTTGACAATGGCAGGATATTATTTTTATTCTGTAACAGGGTCATTGACTCCTGTGCCATTTTGAGGGCCAACGCCCGGTGCTGTTCGGAATTGACCACCGACATTGGAATAGCGGACCAGGATACCAGCGAATCATTGTCCATTTCACCTAAATCGAAACGTCCAACCAAAACGCGCATCAAATGTTTATCTATTTCATCCTCTGTAATCAGACCCTTTTCTAAAGCTTCAGGCAGTTTTTTATAAGCATGGCCCCATCCACACTCTACATCGGTACCAGCCCAAACGCCTTTTGCACCAGCATGTATATCGTCGGACGAAACTTTGTGGTTGCTGTAAAAATCGGCAATAGCACCGCAATCGGAAACCACCAGGTATTTAAAGCCCCAATCATCGCGGAGGATATTTTGAAGTAACCTTGTACTCCCACAACAAGGTTCATCATCTAAACGCTGATATGCACACATCACTTCACGGACATCGGCTTGCTGAACCAGCGATTTGAATGCCGGCATATAGGTTTCCCAAAAATCACGAGGGTCTAAGTTGTTGAGATTCAAAGTATGCCGGTTCCATTCAGGGCCTGAATGGACTGCATAGTGTTTGGCACATGCAAGAAGCTTCTTATATCTGGATTCCGGAGACCCCTGAAGCCCATTTACAACAGAAATGCCCATACAGGAGGTTAAGTAAGGGTCTTCGCCATAAGTTTCCTGACCCCTTCCCCAACGTGGGTCGCGAAAGATATTTATGTTTGGTGTCCAAACCGAAAGGCTCAGGTATTGATGGTTCTCTTCACCTTTTCTTTGGGCATCGTGATATTTTGCCCTGAATTCATCCGAAACGGCATTAAAAACTTTGTAAACCATCTCATCGTCAAACGATGCAGCCATGCCTATGGGCTCTGGGAAAACAGTTACATTGTTGTTATTGGCCATTCCATGCAACGCCTCGCTCCACCAGTTGAACTTTTTTATTCCTAATCGGGGAATTGCCTCTGATACGTCGCACATAAGCGTTGCTTTTTCTTGCAAGGTCAGACGAGATATTAAATCTTTTGCTCTCTCTTCGGAACTTAATTTAGGGTTTTTATAAGGTAATTGCCCAAAAAAGCTTAATGAAAATACTAAAATCAGGGTAGTTATTAAAAGTCTCTTCATTTTGTCATTATTGAATTTTAAATACCAAAGCACTATTGTTTGGAATTATTTTTGGTTTCTCAACCACCAACGAATCTGAATATTGTTTCCACGAAAGTTTTTCATTACTGCCAAGCAACTCAATTTTTTTAATATTCAGGGTTCCTGCTTTTTTTGAAAGCGATTTCAATGTAATAGTCCCGGTTGGGATTCCCATCACGGTGGCATAAATTACATTTCCTTTCTGGTTATAACGGATGTCTTTTTCGGTAAAGCCAACCTTCCCTTCATTAAAACCTGCACCATTTAAGGTATTCACAGAATCAACAGATGGCCCTTCGCCATAAGTTGTCCACGGGCGGGTACCAAAAATGCTTTCTTTGTTCACATCCATCCAGGCGGCAATGCCTTCGAGGATGGCCACTTCTTTATCGTCGATAGAGCCGTCACCACGAACAGGTATGTTGAGCAACAGGTTCCCGTTTTTGCTCACAATGTCAACCAATATACGGATGACCGTTGCTGCCGATTTATACCGGTCTTGTTCATACACTCCTCTGTTGTAATGCCAATCGCCAATACAAGTGCAGGTTTGCCACGCCTTGGACTGAGGTTTGTCAGGCGTACCGCGCTCTACATCCCATACCATACACTTTTTTTGTTCCTCAGTGAGTACTTTACCGAACAAAACCGCTTGGAGCTTGCCGTTGTGTGCCGCCATGTTTGTATTATAGTAATGGGCAGCAATTTTCAAACCCGCATCACTTATTGGGTATAGCGGCAGGCCTGTATCGTCGAAATAAACCAAATCGGGATTGTACAGGTTGATCAAATCCATGGTACGGTTATAAAAATTGTCGCAATACTTTTGGTCGGGGATACTTGCGCCATTTTCCCAATTCCATTGTCCCCACAAGGCTGTAATGTCCTTATCGCTATTCTTGCTTAAAGGATGGTTTTGGGCATAAAGTTCCTGCGGATCCAAACCTTCCCACCAGGTACCAAGGCCATCGGCCTTTGTGAGTTTGCCATCGTAGGGCACCCCTTTCAACGGCCCGGTGGTATCTGCCCGCTGCGAAGTTTCGAACCATGTCCACGCATGTGTTGAGTGTACGCTCAAACCAAAAGGAAGGCCCTGTTCTTTTGCAGCTTTTGCCCATCCGGCAACGATGTCTTTCTTTGGCCCTACGTGAACCGAATTCCAGGCCTGGTATTTGCTGTTCCACAAATCAAGGTTGTCGTGATGGTTGGCCATAGCAAAGAAATATTGGGCTCCCACGCGTTTATAAAGCGCAACAAGCTTCCCCGGATCCCAATTTTCGGCTTTCCAGTCGTGGATAACTTCCTTAAACCCTGCTTTTGATGGATGTCCATAATGCTCTACATGCCATTTATATTGCCAACTCTCTTCGTTGTAGATGAACCGGCCATACCAATCGCCCAATTCGGGTTGGCATTGTGGCCCCCAATGCGCCCAAATACCGAACTTGGCATTGCTGAACCATTCGGGTACTTCATATTGCTGGAGCGATTGCCAGGTTGGCTCGAATTTTCCGGGCGCAATGGGCTCGTTGTTGGTGCTAACCACCACCATTTTATTCTCTTGTGCCAGTAAGATGAAACTGCACAAAAGAAAAACTACTGTTGATGAAATGATTTTCATAAAGTAATACCTTTATTGAATTGGATTATACTTGAAATTTTTAAATGTCACGATACCATCTCCTATGGAACACAATCCGATTCGTAGCCCAAGAAACCCGCTGAGCACGTTGTGGTGCATGCCCGAAACTTCCAGCGAATTCTCTATTTTGTACCAATCTTCACCATTTAGGCTGTAATACATGTCCACCGTATTGTCAATATTCTTCAGCTTAAGAAAAGTATGGTTTTTGATTACATTTTTCTCAGTAATGAATTGCCACCCGCGCAGGTTGGCACGAATGTTTTCTTTGTCGGCCAAAATGCCTGAGTTGAAATTGTTATTGTAATAAAGCACCAAGCCTCCAATTGCATTGCCCTCAATCGCTATTTCAACCTCAACCGTGTATGAGTGATGGGATGGTACACAAACCAAAGGCGAACAATCCCCAACAACCTGTCCTTTTCCTTTTACTATCAATGAATTATTGGTCATACTAAATCTTGACGGGTCGTATTCGCCAAAAAATTTCCAGTGCGGTTTTAAAGTGTTTCCGGCAAAATCATCGCTCAGGGTAAAGGTTGGTCGAGACACCGTGTCCGTGTTTTTTTTCGATGGCGATTCGGTTTTGATATCTTTAGGAGTTTTAAACCAGCCGTCGTTTGTCCATTCTACAGGTTGTAACAGGGTTTGCCTGCCCATGTTGTAGTGACCGTTCTCATAAGCATGAAAAACCATCCACCAGTTACCTTTTGCATCATCAATTAAAGTACCATGCCCTTTCGACCACCACCTTTCAGAGCTTTCAAGGGTCCGTTCAATAGGGTTGTAAGGTGAATTTTCCCATGGCCCAAAAGGGGTTTTTGACCTTGCAGAAATAATCATGTGGCTTGTAGCAGGGCCGGCTGTACCTCCTTCGGCAACTGTTAAGTAATAATATTCTCCATGTTTTGCCAACTTTGGGCCTTCCAGACAAAAACACTCTATTGTCCATTCGCGGGGTATAGGCCAACCATCATAAACATGTTTGGTTTCGCCAATTACAGATAATCCATCATCGGATAAGGGAACATAACCTCCGATGGTAGAATATAAATAACGTTTCCCGTTTTCATCAACCACATGGCCCGGATCGATATTATTAATTTTCAAATCAATGGGATCGTTCCACGGGCCTGCAATGGAGTTGGCCCAAACAACGTAAATTTCATTGTTTGCAGGAAAATAGATGAAGTATTTGTTGTTATACTTTACCAAATCGGGCGCCCAAACAGAGCCGATATATTTATGCAGCGCATTCGTTACAGGAGTCCAATTAATCAAATCTTTTGATGTCCAAATGAGTAAGCCGGGGTAATACTCAAACGAAGAATGAACCATAAAATACGCATCACCATCGCGTATAATACTAGGGTCAGGGTAATCACCTGCAAATATGGGATTTAGGAAGTAGTCAGATTCAATATTTTCTGTATGTGTTTGATATTGAGCATGAACAAAAAACATCAATTGTATAAACAGAATAGTTAGTATACCTTTCTTCATGTTATATTTTTGTAATTGGTAACTTATTTAATTTCAATAAATTCCGGTTCGTATGGCGCAATGGTAATATTTCCTGTATAATCTTTGTCGAACAGGATGCTACGCGACTTTCCGTTTGTTTTGATCTCTTTTGGTTCGCCACTTACATTCAGATACAAATAATGGTTTTTATCGATCTGCCTTGCCATTACACCCGAAGGAACATCTGGGCCTTTTTGGATACCCAGTTCGGTTATCAATTCATCGATTAGGCTGCCAAGCACTTCACCTGTAGCAGGTAAACCCACATAAATTGCCCGGCCTTTTCCATATTTGTTTGAAGTCATTATAGGGTAGTTCTTGTCAAGGCTGGTAAGTGTACCAATTACTTCGGCACCTTTCGGTTCCACAATATCAAACCTTGCCGATTCAGTATCAATGCCTTTGCCATTATAAGTAAACTCAAGTTTTTTGCCCTTATACCCTTTTCGCGAAATTTCGTTCATCGGTTCTGTTTCTTCGAAACTTCCCACCCGAATTCCAAAAACATCGCTCAACATGCCCGGACGGGTAGATGCAAAAACTTGTCCTACGGTGTCAACAATTGCTGAATTGGTGGTCATAATAACTGTTCCACCGTTTTTTACAAAATCGCGGATTTTAGTTGCTGTTGCATTATCCATAACAGCAAGCCCTGGAATAATCAACAACTTGTAATTCAAGGTGCTTTTGCTTATTTCTAACATGCGTGAATCCATATTGCGATAGTAAAACATGTCCCAACAAGCTTGCACTTGGTTATCATGCTGTTCGGGAAAGCTGCTGCTTGCAATCTGGCTGGGGAACGAATATGCCAAACCTACTTCTGCCTTAAGCTGGTAGGGAAAGAATTTCTCAATCTTTTTAAATTCAGTGGCAATTTGCTTATATTCATCGTATTTTCGATTAGGAATCCCATCCCAGTCAATCATCCCTTCCAGGTACTGTTCTTCGCCAGCCCACATACTTTGCCATGTCCATCCACAAACCATCTGGTTTCCATACAATAATGTTACGTAAGCCGATTTACGTATTGAATTTGGCACCGATGTCATGGTGTTAAACTCGCTGCACCAAAATGGGTTTTCGCTTTCGAACTGGATGCGTGAAATGCCAAATGCTGCGTTCATAACGCCCCAGTTTGTTATTAGCGATGGCCCGGTATAGAATCCCTCGCCATGGCGGGTCATTTTTCCTGAATAGGCAATATCGGTATAGTCAAAATATTTCATCCAACTGTAATACCATGCGTTAGTATTCGTTAAGGCGTTGGGTGCATTTTTATGAACAACATCTAATACTTTAAACAGGATTTGATTTACTTCATCGGATATAAAACGACGGAAATCGAGAATTTTCTCAGGTGTCCCGTTTTTTTGACCCTCGGAAGGTAATCCGATTTCTTCAAACTCATTAATTCTGCGGGACCAGCGCTGAGTGGCCCACGCTTTATTCAAATTATCAAGATTGGAATACTTATTTTTTAACCAGACAATAAACCGTTGCCGAACTGTTTCGGAGTATGAAATAGGCCCGTCGCCCGATTCGTTGTCGATGCCAAAAGCAATCAGGGCCGGATGGTTTGCATAATGTTTTGAAAGTGAATCGGTATAACGAACGGCATGTTTTTGATAATTCGGGTCGCCCACATCGTCCATATATCGGTGATTGGGGTATTGAACATTACCTTTTGAATCAACCACGTCGATGGAAGGGAATTTTTTGTGCAGCCATAAGGGGGCAGGGTGTATAGCAATATCCAGAATTACTTTTATTCCCGCCTTGTCCATCTCATCCATCACATTGTCGAACCAAGCAAAGTCGAAAACCCCGTCCGATGGCTCGTAACTGTCCCACGCCAAATGGCCCAAACGGACAACATTAAGCCCGGCAGCTTTCATCAATTCAATGTCTTTTTTTATTTTTTCGGGATTTTTATCGTCATGCGGATGGTAGTTGGCCCCAACGTAAAGCTGTTGAGCACTCACATTTGCCACGAAAAGCATAAGAAATGCAACCGCAGCTATCAAATAAGTAATTTTCTGTTTCATAATTATTTTTGTTAAATATTGCCATGCTAAAATCCAGTGTGATGTCAAATTTCTTAAAACTCAATATATCGGCCAGTTGTAAGGTACAACAGGTTCTTCTTCAAAGTCGAACCAATCAAAATCGGCAGGATTGGTGTTAGCGCCGCCGTTCCCCGAGGCATACATGGCGATATATGCTCCAATAAACCCACCAATGCTTTCAGTAGCTATTTCTTTTGTTGCCGATGTTCCCAATAGTTCGGCTTTTTTACCTTTTTCCTGAACCCAAAATTGGTATTCAAGGTCGGTTGCCGTAATCCGTAAAACAACATCGCCATCAGCAATTTGGTGGTAATTTGTGCTAACAGTTACGTCTTTTAGATATTTGCGGAACAATACAACCCTTTTCCCTTGGTGAAGGGTAATGAGTAGGTGGTAATGATTGGCATCATTGCCGCGCACAACAAGCCCGGCTTCTTGGTTGGCAGCAGTTGGTACAAAACTCACTTTTGTTGATGCTGCCATGTTGAAAGCCGTTTGCCTGCGCCCCACAAAAGCCGGTGAATCTTTTTCCTTCAAACTCACTTTTGATCCATTGAGCCGCAAATAGCCGGGTTTTTCGGCAAGCGACCAATCGTTTTCGTAAGGGGTTCTCAGGAAATTCCATTGCAAGTCCATCGTTGTGTTATCGAAATTGTCGCGCACTGACTCCTTTTCCCATTTGTGTTCAGGAAGGTTAGGGACGGGGAATTCTTCCATCATAACGCCATTATTGCCGGCAATTGGCCAGCCATCTTTTGTCCACTTAACCGGTGCAAGAAAAGTTTCACGCCCCAGATGATGGTATTTTCCGCCTTTAGGGCGAATTCCCAAACATACTAACCACCATGAACCATCTGGCAATTGCACCAAATCAGAATGACCAATTGCCTGGAAAGGGCTTTCGGGATTGTTCATGTTTGAAATAACCGGATTGTATGGGCTGGGTTCGAAAGGACCGTAAGGCGATTTGCTGCGCTGTATTACTTCGCGGTGCTCGTAACCTGTGCCACCCTCAGCTGACATGAGGTAATAATATTCGCCAATTTTGTACATGTGCGGCCCTTCGGGCGATGAACCTCCCAAGCCTGTTGCTACCACCTGTAATGGTTTAATAAATTTTTTCTGAACAGGATCGAAGGTTCCAACCATGAAACTTCCATTGTTGCCAGGGCTTACCCAATACATGCTGTCGTTGGCAAACGTTATGGAAGGATCGACGTACCAATTGCCAATCCAAACCGGCTCGGACCAAGGGCCTGCAGGATTTGTAGCCGTTACGTAAAACACGCCTTGCGAACCTTTTCCACCGTAATTGGTACACGAAATATAGAAAGTGCCATTGTTGTAGCTAATTGCAGGTGCGTAATTACCACCCGATGAACCGGCACCTTCCATTGGACAATTGCTTGGCCTGTCTAAAGCATAGCCAATCATCTTCCAGTTGACCAAATCTTTGCTGTGATAAATAGGCAAGCCGGGATAAAACTCGAACGTGGAGGTTACCAGATAAAAATCATCTCCCACCCGGCAAATGCTTGGATCGGGGTTCATACCAGAAATGATCGGGTTTTTATAGGTTCTCTGTCCAAAGGCAATGCCAAAGGAAACTACAATAACAATCATTAATACGATTTGGAATAAAGTATTTTTAAACTTCATAAATTTAATCTCTAATTTTGAGTTAATCCTCAAGTAATTACGAAGTGCTCTGTTAAAGCACTTCGTTTTAATGTAAATGGTTTATTTTTTAAGTATCATTTTTCTCGTAGTTGAATAATCTCCAACCTTTAATTGATAGAAGTACAATCCTTCGGGCAATAAACTTCCATCAAAATTCACATGGTGTTCTCCTGAAGGTAATCTATTGTTAATCAGGGTGGAAATTTTCTTTCCTGTATAATCTAAAACGTCCAAAATCACAATTGCATCTGACAAGGTATTGAATTGAATGGTTGTTAATTCAGAAAATGGGTTGGGATAATTCATCAAACCCAATTCACTGCTTACTTCTTGCAATACAGTATTCGGATCAAGAAGGTTGTTGCCCTCTTCAACCATAATAAACTGAACTGACATGGCAGGCACATCCAATTTAATAGCTTGATCAATTGAAAAAGCATTTGCAGGAATCGCCTCAAGGCTTTCGCGAGGGCCCCATTGTGTTCCTGAAGGGCCCACATCATTAACGGATACGAAATACGAAAAATCGCCATTATCGGTGCCACCAGTTAAAGAATAATTATAATATTGATTTCCAACACCAATATTTAAAGGATCAATTTTTACTATCTGGGCTGATTTCCCTTTGTTTACAAGAACAATCCCGGTTTCTCCGGATGCAAATCTGGAAGCATAAGCCAAAATGTTAGTATTGTTTGAGGTTGCTGAAATGGCATGATCTCCGGTAAATTTCTGCTGATAATAAGCATAATAAAAATCCGGTCGTGGTTGCCACCTTAAACTGTTGTTATCTCCCAGATAAAACATTGCATCCTCGCCGCTGGCAAGTAGCCATCTTGCACCCAATCCAAAATTATTCTTAATAAATTCATTAAACAGGATAGTCGCCTGCATGCCATTGATATATGACCGCCCCATGGTTTCATTTGCAGAATTATAGTTTATATTATATTCTGTTATGGCTACAGGCTTTTGAAAACCATTCTTGTTGGCGATATCCTGCTGAATAAAGCTGATGTTTTTCTTGGGTTCAGTTGATGCAACCGTCAATAAGTTTTGTGCATTTGCATCCTTTCCAAAATAGTTGTGCATCACGTAGAAATCGGCAGCATCGCCAACTTCGCTAAACACTCCTGCATTCCAGGTACGATCCACCGAATTCCAGCTTGTTGAGCCATCAAAATGCAATACCTGTGCGCCGATATATATTTTAGCACCCACCTCAGTTGCTGCTGCTCTCATCGAATCGGCAAAAACTTTAAAATGCTGACCATAAAGCTGACCGGTAATAATTTCTGGCTGTCCATCCTTATTGGCACTGGTATCGATCTTCCAACCGGCTTCCCATGGACCGGCATTTTCGTTTCCAAGCTCCCAGAATTTAGTACGGCCATTATCGTAGCGCACCCATTCGGCGGCCAGATGGGCAGCCTGCGCTACGGGGTCATCGCTCAACCCGTAACGGGCATAGCCATAATTGACTGTTATGAGTCCTTGTGAACCGGTTTGCTGACGTAATTTGTAATAGTTAGCCGTTGTAGTGGGCCAGTCATTTTTTCCTGAAATAGCGTAAAATTTTGTCCTATTTCCCGATGAATCGTAAGCAGAGTCAGGTACATCGGAAGGAGCCCCATCCCAGAAAAATATATTGGACCAGCTCCCCCCCGGGAAACGGATTAAGGAAGGATTCAACAATTTGGTGTTTTCAACAAATTTGGCTTCGCCTGTTACATTTCCAATCCAAACAGCCGTTGCATTTCCAAACACGTATTTTGATATTTGGCCAAGTGTGTCGGCAGATAAAGTGACCGTTACAGTTGGTGAATTCGTAGTTTTGTTAGCAACTGCTGAAACTGGTATTGTGGCATTTTTTGGTGCAAAATCATCTAAAAAGCAATTTGTATTTTGCGCGAATAGTGATGTTGTGCAAACGAGCACAATACCCAGGGATGCTGAAATTTTAAGTTTAAAGTTTTTCATGTCAATAACATTTTTGTTTTTCAATATAATACATCGATAAAATATAAAACTGCACTTTCCATTGCCGTGAAACCCTCATGTTTTTATATCCTTTTGTATAACTATCCTGCATGAGGGTTTCATCTGTTTATTTTTTTCAAGGTCACTTTGCTTGTCCCGCTTTGCAATAGCATACACTATAAAGTAAATACCAGCTATTTGCATACAATTTGTTCCCGATAGCTATAATTTCATTTACTCTTATACAATGAGTATTTGTTATTTTGTAGCTTCGTATTCAATTGCCCTGCAAATTTTTCAATGTTGAATGGCAAATCGTTGCACTTCATTGCCGAATTTAATAAAATATAAACCTGCCGGTATATTGCTTGTGTTAATTGTATAATCGTAAGTTCCTGATTGTAAGTATTCAGCAGCTATTGTTTGTCCTTGATAATTTAACAAAACAATGCACCTGCCATCGTAAAGCGGAGCATAATTAACATACGGACTGTTCATCTGAATCTTCAACTGATTGTTAGCAGGGTTAGGAAAAATAGTTATTTTATCTGTCGGTTTTTTGTGGCCCGGGATATCGGTTGATGCTGCTTTCAGTATAACTGCTGTTGTTGAAAGAGCAGGAACTGTGATAGTAAGCGAATTTGAAGCCACCGCAACTGAATCTTGCTTTAGTGCGTTGTCTGTGTGCGACTTAAACGTCTCTGAAGCCGGCAAAGAGGCCAACTGCAAGGTTTTGTAATTTCCATCGGTAACCGATAATCCGTTCAAATTAATGGTAACCTTATGTGGGGCGTTCATGTCGCGGTTCACAATAATAACCGTCATCGAGTCGGCTGTTTCATTCACGGTAGTGTAAGCTGAAACGGTATTTTCGAGCGAAGAAACGCTGGAAACACTGTAATTTTTGGCATACCGGCTGAACAGGTGCAACGATTCCCACATACCATTGAACCAAGTCCAAGGCGAAAAGAATTCGACACCGTTGTTGGCAAATGTCCCAAGGTGGGTGGAATAAATAACCGAAGCAAGGTTGGGTTCGCTAGGTCCTGGGCTCCATTCGCTAAGAGCAAGCGTAATGCCATGTCCTTCTCCGTAATGCTTTGTTAACCAATCTTCTACTCGTTTAAAAATATATTCCTTTTTCAGCGATTCGTTCCAGCCCCCATTAATGGTCTTTAAACCATTTGCACCAGGGTAAATATAGTCTTTATCGTAAAAAATACGATGGTTCTGAAGGGCATCATTATCTGTTGGTGCATAAGGGTAATGGTGAATATCGAAAACATCCAGCACTCTGATACCCGATGCTTTTTCCTCATCGGCGCACCGCTTAATGAAATACTCGAACCAGGTATAGTAAATCCCATCTATTCTTATACTCTCGCTTCCCCATTTATACCATTGCCATTCGCTGGTGGTAACCGGTCCGCAAATTTTAACTTCGGGGAATCTGGCACGCGCTTTTTTGGCCACATCAATAAATTTATCCATAAATTCCGATGCAGGCAGAAGCCCGTCTGACATTACATCATCGTGGGTGCCGTCCCATATATCGCACTCATTGTCCATGCTCCAATATAATAATTGGTTTTTGTTTAATCCCAAGCCACCAGTACCAAACCAGTGTTCTAATATTGCAACAGTTGAATCGGATGGCCATTCTTCGGTATAAAGATTGACATCGCCTTCCTGTACGAGTACTATTTTGCCATCTACTGTATCAATAATGCCGCCACCGGCTAAATTCCAGCCAACACCTTCCCACCATTGTGAATTATTATAGTCCCAGTCGTTGAAATTATAGGCGTTGGTTGAGGCCACCCTGCCAAGCAACTGAAATGCAAACATTCCCTGCATGTTCGGGTAGTTCGTTGATATTGTTTTTGCGGTTTTATCCCAATCATTACCATAAACATTGTTATACCAGTCGGGGTGGCTTGAAATTTTTTTGCGCCAGTTATATTTGGTTGCATTATTACCGCCATTCATGCGTGAAAAACGCAACCCTGCATCTTTATAAAATTGCGTTGGCTTGTCAAAAGTGTTGTTGCGCCCATAAATATAGGGTGATACTGCTTTTTTATCTTGATTGGCATTTACCGTTATGGTAACATCTTGCGCATTAGCATTGCTTACAGTTAAGTATAGCCCCAGCAATGATAAGAAAGTAAATTTAAAATTCTTCATTTTTAATTAATTTAAGTTTATTTTTGAGTAATCCCTTTCCAATCATCAGTCCTGAAAGGTACAGCAGGTAATCCTTCAGAGTTTATCAGGTTGCATTCAGGGTTATCGGCCCAGGCATATCTGACTGCCTGAGGATTTTCAACCTCATCACAGTAAACAACAACTACATTGCCTTCAATTACGGCTTTTGCCCAGTGAAACTGTTTATCGTCTCCGGCAATGGCAAAGCCTTTTACTTTTTCTCCATCGCATGTTGATAGGCCTGAACCAATTTCAGTAAAACTGATTCGGATACGATTTCCTTCCTTTTTATATGATTTATATATCGGTCCTGAACAAATAATACTATCCTGTTTGTAAACTGTTTTATTGGCTATTAACGCCAGGCGACGCCCAACTTCCTGTTTGTTTAGGGGATGAACAGTACCTGCATCGCCAATATCAATGGCGCAAGCCATACCTGTATTGGGTAGTGATAATGCCATTGTTTGCGCTTCTCTCAATTCAGCCCATTCGCTTTCAGATGGAAGTGGTTTTTGTTGCATGAAATTAGCCAGTTGAACATATAAAAACGGAAGATTGCCCTGCTGCCATTGTTTTCTCCAGTCTTTAATCAGCATGGGAAATAATTCACGATAGTTGTATGCTTCTTCAGCATTTGATTCGCCCTGATACCACAAAAATCCTTTGATGCCATAAGGTATAAGCGGGTTTATCATTGAATTGAAGAGCACGGTGGGATACCCTTGGTTACCTGACAATTTGGGAATTTGTGGCTCAAGGTCTTTTTCATACAACCAAAGCCCAGCCAGCGTAATCTCCTTTGAACCATCGGTAATATAAATATCGTTGCCCGGATTTAAACCGCCTCCGCCCCACAACATGGCTATCCTTACAGCAATGGTATTTTCACCTGGCTGTACCAATGCTGTCGGTATAGTGTACGAATGCGTAGCATTACCAAACCAGACATTTTTACATATCTCATTGCCATTGAAATAGAGCGAGTAGGTCATTTCAGGATGTCCCAAGTTAATGGTAAGGTCTTTCCCTGAATATGATTCAGGCAACGATATCTTTTTCCGCATCCAAACCATTCCTTCATAATATCCTATCCCGAAATCCTTTAACACATTTGGCATCGCAATTTCTGTCCAACCACTATCATCATAATCAGAAGCGGTAAATATTTTGTCAGCATTATTTTGCGGATTATATACAATTTCCCAAAAACGTACCTGTTTCAGGCTGTCTCTTACTATATCGTCCCGGTTATAATGGAGGGTATCAGCACTGAGTGTCCATTCCCTGGTAATGGGCGATGTAAGCAACATCTCCCTACTTGTCCAGGGTTCAATTCGAGTGCCACCCCATGTGCTTTCAATTATGCCAATCGGCACATTTTGATCTCCATGAATTTTACGGGCAAAAAAGTATGCAACCGCCGACGACTCCTTCACAGTGTTAGAATCGGAAACTTGCCATCCATCAGTTGATATATCCGTTTGTGGTTTTACTTCGTTACTATGATTAACCATAAGAAAACGCACTTGTGGGAAATTGGCATTTGCAATTTCTACACTGGCATCTTTAGCCTGTTGTACCTGCCATTCCATATTTGATTGACCGGAAGCCAACCAAACATCGCCTATAAGGATTCCGTTTAATACTACTCCTTCACCTGGTTTAGCTTCTTCGTAAATTTTGAGCGTATAGGGACCTCCTGCTTTAAACTTTGGCAAATGAACCGTCCATTTCCCTTCCGGGTCTGCTTTTGCAGTCGATTTTGTATTTCCCAGTTCTGATATTATAGTTGCTCCCGGGGTTGAAATCCCCCAAACCGGAATATTCAGCTCTCTTTGCAAAACCATGTTATCTCCAAATACTTTAGGTAAAGACACTTGAGCCTGACATACTTGCTGAAAGAAAAGAGCCAATATAAAAATCAAACCAAAAATTCGTGCATTAATTTTCATTGTAAGTTTTATTTTTAAGAACCATCCATAAGATTTATCTTGCAGGTACAATCAACTTTCTGGAGGCATTAAACTTTTCTGCCTGCATGGAATAAAAATAAATTCCAGGCTCTAATTTTTCTATGTTATAGTCAATTACATGTTCACCTGCATTATAGGTACCCCCAACTGGTTTATCAATAAGTTCGCCTAGTGCGTTAAAAATATTTAAGGAAACAAAATTCTTGCTCGGCATTTTGAAAGTGATGGTAACGTTTCCATTTGAGGCAGGATTAGGATAACTTTGTTCTAATCCGTATCCATTTTCGTTTATTTCATTTATCATGGTGGTGGTAATATTGGGCACGCATAATTGCTGGGCCTCTTCTCCTGTATCAACCGGTTTTATTTGAGCATTCTTAACAACAATTTTGTCAAGCATAACACTATCCTCAGATAAAGCAATGCTAATGGAATGATCGCCGGAAGTTAAGTTGAGATTTTTTATTTCTATCCATTCCCAACCGTTGGTGGTTAAACCATTGAATAATTCATATTCCCCATTGTCTATTTTAACCCAAAACGATTTGTGGCTTGTACCGGTAGTTTTAAAACGACCATATAGATACCAGATAGTATCGGCACTTAACGAAATGTCCATTTTCACCATGTTTGAATCATTTGATGCCGGAACTGTTTCATCAGAGATAATATAAGCCGAATTTGAAGCATTGTCATCGGCCAAAATTTTAATACCGGTATCTACTTTTCCACATTCAGCTTCGGCATAGTCTGCTTCATATCCAATTAAAGAAAGCATCTCAACTGCATATCGCTTTCCGAATTTCCGGTAGCCCTCTGAATCAAAATGTGCAGCATCCTGTCCGGTACAATCTTTAGATGAAATAACATGAGCTGTTGGAATTGAATCTGGTAACCTATTTATTATAGAATTCATGCCTGAACAACAATTGCCGGCAACAGAAAGCACCTCACCAGCTAATATAGGAACCGAATCTGCATCTAAAGAAAGGTCGGTCATCATATCGTTGTATATTTTTTTTACATACGATAGCCATTGTACCTGACCCGTGTTTGTTTCTCCCTGGTGCAAAAGAATCCCTTTGATAACACCATCGTTTTGTGCCAATTTTGCATTGTCGATAATATATTGATACGGATTTCCACCATAGCCAATTACCTGCGAAGTAAACCAGTTATCAGTAGATGTCGAATCGTAGTCCGTGTACATATCCTTATCAAACAGCCTGATGTCGCATCCGGCAACAGATATATTGATAATTCCCACAGTAATGCTGTCAGGCAGATTGGCAACCATTGTCCTTCCAAAATAATCGGCAGGCGAAAGTCCTGAATAACATTGGCACAAAGGCGGAACAGCAGTATACCATGTTGCTTTTTCTCTGTTCAGGTTTGCACAATCCAATGTCTGGAATACCTTGAAACGGCTGTCCACTGTCTTGTCCTGGCTTTCAATTGCTCCTGCACCATGCATATTCGATTGTCCAAAACAGAGGTAGATATAAAAATTAGAGTCTTGTGAATACGATTGTAGATTCAGTAAAAGGAAACATACAATAGTTAAGATAAAAGTGTTTTGTTTTTTCATTTTTTCAGTTTACAGTTACTTACTTTTTATAGTTTATTTCTCTCAAATTTTAGTCCTTGATGGAATGAATGTTAACTTTCTTTTATTTCCGGCAGGGGCTATTACGGAAAACCCTGTTGAAAAAAAATTTCATCATTACAATTTTACCACCACCTTTTCGCCGTTATAATTAACTTCTTTATCGAAAGTTGTTTCTGCGTGTGAGCCAATACCCTTGCTTTTAGAAACCAAAACAATATTGAATTTACGCTCAGCAAGCATTCCCGGGTATGACCCTTTGCGGTCACTAATAGTTAAAACTCTTTTGGTGTTGTTCCACGAGAAGATTATAGTTGAATAAGCCCCCTTTTCATAATTATAATTGTCGTTTTCATCCTCATACAAGGTGAACTCGCCGTTAGTGCCTTCGTAAACGCGAATTTCGAGATTATCCCATTTCTTTTGAGTTGCAAATTGAACCATTGGCCCAATGGGAATAATAGCACCAGCCTTTACGAACAAGGGAATAATATCCAATGGTACTTCTTTGTTTACAGTCTGGCCACCATTGAATTTATCCCCGGTCCAGAAGTCGTACCAATCAGCACCATTAGGCAAATACACCTCTTTTGTTTCTATAGTGCTATAATCTTCCACTTTTACTGTATCGTTCCCCTTTACCTCGTTTTTCCAATACATGGGTTTGGTTACAGGACTTACCAGCAATGACTTACCAAACATAAACTCATCGTTGATATCCAAAGCCTGTTTATCGGCAGCAAAATCCATAACCAGAGCACGCATCATGCTCGACTGGTTAGCGGTAACATCCCATGAAGCAGAATAAATATAGGGAAGCAGGCTGTAACGCAGGTTGATATACTTTTCAATAGCATCATATACAGGTGATCCTTTTTTGCCAAACTGGTATATTTCACGGGGAAAACCTTCGCCATGAGAACGCATCATGGGGCAAAAGGTTCCAAACTCAATCCAACGAACATGAAGTTCACGATAATCTACATTTTCAAGAGGGTTTTTAAAATTCCATAAGAAAAAACCTCCTAAGTCGCTGTTCCAGTATGGAATTCCACAAAGTGAAAAATTAAGGCCTGCCGAAATCTGGTTTCTCAGGGCATCCCATGAAGCAACTACATCGCCTGACCAGGTATTAGCCCCATAGCGCTGTTGGCCTGCAAAAGCCGAACGGGTAAGGATAAAAACACGCTTATCAGAAGTTATGGCACGTTGGTGCTCTGAAACCCCTCCTACAGTCATTAAAGGAAAGGCATTGCGTACTTTTCGGAAAGAACCCAGATGGGTTTTGGTATCAAAGTCCGATGGTTTGGGGTCTAAATGATCCGGTTCCGACGAATCAATCCACCAGCCATCCATGCCTAATTTGAAAACACCTTCATTCAAATATTTCCAGTAAATATCGCGAGCCTGTGGATTGTATGCGTCATAAACCCTTACTCCTGAAGGATAATTGGGATTGGGTGGCCATTTTTCTGAGCCCGACTGAGGCCATGTTACAAAATTGAACAGGGCTCCAATTTCATCCAGCTCATGATATTGCCTGGTCATGGGGCCAAATGAGTTCCAGATGGAAATAATCATATGTGCATTCATGTCATGTACATCGTTGACCATTTTTTGAGGATCGTAAAATCCGGGATTGAGGAATTCCATAGCATTCCATAAGTAGTTGCTGCCCCAGTATTGCCAGTCCTGGATAATACCATCGAGAGGAACACCCAATTCGCGAAAATTCTTCACTACATCAGTCAATTCATCCTGAGTTTTATAACGTTCCCGGCTCTGCCAAAATCCAAAAGTCCACAATGGAAACATGGGTGCTTGTCCGGTAAGGCTGCGTATGTTTGCAATCACTCCATCGGCATTTTCGCCCGACATGAAATAATAATCAATGCCATCGCCTACGTCAGATTTAAAAGAGGTACCTTCTGCATTATCTTCAAAAACGGTAGGCGAATAATTGTCCCAAAACACCCCATAAGCTTTCGATGACAGGAAAAAGGGGATAAAATCCTCGGTATTGCTTTGCACCATGTAAAGTTTTTGGTTGCGTTGCGACATTTTTCCGCTTTGTTGTTGACCTAAGCCATATATTGCTTCATCGTTTTCGAGAACAAAACTTTGCGAAACCGAATACGTTTTATTGCCCGCATCGTTGAATTCGGCAAAAGAAGCTCCGGTTTCCTTTTCGCTCAAAAGAATTACAGACTGATTGGCAAATGAAATTTTCCCGGATTTAAAATCGAGCGAAACCAGTAATTTTTCACTTTTCAATATCAGCCCTCCGTCCTGCTGCTTAATGGTAAAAGGAGTTTTTTGCGGAGTAAGCACTACCGAAAGGCTTTGCTTTTCAAAACCCATCCCTTCGGGATATTTTACGACCCTTACAATAGAAGGGCTGTAGAATTGCACCTCTACGTTTACCTTGTTTATTTGGGTTTTAATCCCCGATTCGGTTTTTTGGTATGTTTGTCCTTTGCAAACAAGGACAAATAAAAATACCAAAAATGTTGCCCCCAGCTTATTTTTCATTTTTATATATTTTTATAACAAATTGATTATCATAAAGTCTGCGAATAGAGAACAATTAGTATAGCCTTATAAACATTGACACGGTCTAAGACGTTGGTTCAATCGATCTGAATTTTTAGTCCAAAGCAATTACAAATCCTCCGTTTACTTTTAGTGAAAGGCTTAGGCTCTTTTCTTTCGAAACATTGAATTCAGTTTTCGAAAACAGCTCACCGTTTGTACCTTCGGTAAAAATCGTAGCCTTATTTTTATTAAATAAAGTAAGATCAATATTTACTTTTTTCTCGGTTTTATCTCCATTTATACCGGCAATATACCAGCGATTACCACTTCTTCTGGCAATGACAGCGTATTTGCCGGGATAGCCTTCCAGAAATTTTACATCATCCCAATTGTCAGGAAGCGTTTTTAAGAAATTCTTTACATCTTCGGAGACTTTCGTCATTCCTTCGGGCGATTGGGCAAAATGTTGAATTCCGGATAAGAACAATACCGGAAGGGCGAGTTCAAAGGCAGGAGTGGTTTTTCTGATACAACCGGAATACGTAAGCCCGGTAAGGTTCATGGGTGTAAAATCCATGGGGTCGAAAGCGTTTCTTGTAAACGGCAGCATCGCACAATGATTGGCTTCCTGATCGGCCGCATCCTGGAGGAATGTTACCATCTCCATTCCATAAATTGCTTCGGTAGTCAATAGGTTAGGATATGTTCTATGCCAACCTCTTGGCAATGTTGCCCCATGAAAGTTTACAAGCAATTGATACTTTGCAGCATCATTCAAAATGTCAATATAGTATTGAATCATGCTCTGGCCATCGCCACCGAAGAAATCAATCTTAACACCTTTAATGCTCATTGACTGCAGATGACTGAATTCTTTTTCCCGCCCTTCATGCGTGAGCATTTTATCTTTAGGATGATAGGTAATCGTGTTCCAATCTCCGGCTGAGTTATACCATAGTAATAATCCCACATTTTTTTGTTTTGCATATATGGCCAGTTCGGCTATTTTGTCATACCCGATTTGTGTATCCCAGTTTGCATCAACAAGGCAATATTGCCAGTTCATTTCGGCTGCAAAGTCAATGTATTTTATTTGCTCATCGTAAACAACCATATCATCTTTGCTGTTGATCCAGCTCCACGATGCTTTGCCGGGTTGAATGAAGGTTGAATCCATGTTAATTGCTTTAGGCGCCAAATCAGTCCCCAAAGTTGATTCTGCTATTGTTGCTAAACTACCAATGGTTATAATGCGCCACGGTGTAAGCCAGGGTTTGTTGTTTTCGGGCAAATAGCCACCGCCTGTAAACACTTCTCGGGGATCGGCAAAGCCTATAGAATAGACAGACGAAGCAGAGTCATTAACCAATCTTGTACCACAATAAGTGCCATCAAGCGCAGCTTCAGTTATCAATACCCAGGTATCATTCGTTTTAAACAAAGCGGGATACACCCAACCTGACTTTAGCGGCGATGCTGTACCAACAGGAATGTCCTGCAAATAATGTTCTTCGTAAGAAGGATGGCACTGGTTCCAGCCTGTTTTTGCTTCACTCATGGGTTGCAACCAGGCTCTTGCTTCTTTGTCAAATGCAAACGAGGTCGATTCGTGAAGAATCGTTTCGTTATTTTCTATCCAGGGGAAAGAATACCGAAATGCCAACCCATCATTTGATAGCCTGAAAATGACATCCACTTTTTTCTCTTCTTCGTTGGAAAAAGAAACTACTAATTCATTGGCCTGGTAAAGAATGTTGCTTTTTTTTGTATTCCTGGTTTGGTAACTATCATTTATGAGTTCCGGTTTTGATACCAGCTCCATTTTCAGGTTTTGCGTAAAATCATGCCCCTGCATCATTACTCCCAAAGCCGAAGGTTGAATAATATCAATACCGGATTTTTGTATAAAGTATTGAACTTTTCCCGAATCTGTTAAGGTGATGTTGAGCGTAATAGACTTGTCCGGGCTTTGTAATTGAGCAACCTGCTTATCACTAAACCGATTAGATACTCCACTACCACATCCACTCAGAACAAGAAGTAGCCAAACAAAAAGAATTGTATTTTTAAAACACTCTTTCAATATCATCATGATTTATAATTTTATTAAATTCAAAAAATAAACATCGTTTTCGCGAATATCGAGTTCTTTAGAAAATACCGAACCTTCGCCCACTTTCAGAATCTCTGCCAAAATTGGAGCACCACTGTTGTGCAATTTTATCTGTTCAACCTGAAGTTTTGTGAGCTGGTTTGGCCTTCCCAGATCGAAGTAACTGGTATAGGCATCGTTGCATCGGTATCCTACTTTGTAAACTTCAAGAGAATAATTGCCTTCGGGTATACTTGCAATATTGATTTTAAGTTTGCCCTTTTCTTTCGAAGGCAAATCGCGTATGAAATAAACCTGGTTGTTTACCGAGTCGGGTAGGGTGTAGGTAAAATCATAAACTAAAACCTGAATATTGCCTTTTTCATCTTTGCAAACCCACGACATTTTATCCCCATTCAGGAGTTCCGTTTTTCCCAACTTGTTCAGGAACTGATAGGCATAAAACACGGGTTTGTTAATACCTTGGGTGTTAAGCATACCAAAACCGCCATGAAAAGGGGTAAAGCGTGGCGACGATTCTTCGAAAATATCGGTAAAAACCCAGTACGACATCGATTGGGCTGCGTCGCCAACTTGTTTAAGTTTTTGTAATACATAAGCGGCTTCATGGTAGCTGTCGTGGATTGGGTCTGAAGGGGTGTAGGAAGCGCTCCATTCTGTATAATGCAACTCCAAACCGGGTTTTGATGAATTAGTAATTTCCTTGCGCGACCGCAATACATCGCCACTAACGGCAAACTCCTGTGGGGCAAGTACGGTGCCCGAGTTTCCATATTCATCAAGATAACCCTGGTTCACGCCGTATGAATGGGTACTTACAAAGTCAATAGGCACATTGTTATTTACACAAAATTCAATCATTTCCGGTTCCCATGCAGCTCCGGCAGTTCCTGGGCCACCGACACGATATGCCGGGTTGACACTTTTAATTGCTTTAACACTGTATTGGAACAGCTTAAAATATTCTTCCTGTGTACCTGTCCAAAATCCAGGTGAAAGGTTAGGCTCGTTCCAGACTTCGAAATACCAGGTTTTAACCTCATCGGCGCCATAGCGTTCGGTAAAGTGTTCGGTTATGTTTTTGACCAATGCCGCCCACTTGTCGTAATCTTTAGGTGGCGTAACATTGCCCCTCCACCAAAAAATGGTTTCTTTTCCGCTGGCCAGGGCATTGGGCATAAAACCCAATTCAACAAATGGCTTGATGCCTATGCTCAGCAGATAATCGAACAACGCATCGACATACATGTAGTTGTATTCGGGATTTCCGTTTCTATTTTCCTTATAAATCCCCATATCGTCGGTCAAAAGGCCGTGAAAACGAATGTACCTGAAGCCGCACTCTTTTTTTACGTAAGCAAGCTGTTGCTGCCAGTCGGCACGGAGGCCTTCATTGGCACGCCCTGCACCAACACATTCGTTGAACACGGTATTCAACGGTCCTTTTACCGTATTGAAATCAGCATCAATCAGCCTTTCAGGTATTTCTTTCCCCACATTTTTTTTATTGGCTTTACTTTGAGCTAAAACTGTCCCTCCAAGTAATGTTAACAGCAGGAATAAAGAATTGTGATTTATTTTCATTTATTTATTGATTAAGTATTTAACCGTTTTAAAAGGTTTGCTTTTGGCATTAGCCCAAAGCTAAACCACACTTAAGAGAGAAACTATAAAAAGATTCTTCATGATTTTTTATTATTAACTTCAATTTATACCTTAAATCCGCATATAAAAAGCTAACCTACTGATAATCACGCTGTATTCTTTAATTGAAATTACATGGTCAACTTTAATAAATAACTTTTAATCAATAAGTCACGCCGTTACTTGCGGATATTGGGTTATAGTTTTTATTTGACTGTTATAATTCACTTAGCTATCCGTGAGCATTATATCGTGAGGCATTCAGTTTTTCTTGACAAATCGGTACAATTATGAAAGTAAAATGCTCTAGCATGCTTTCCAATAGTTATGTGCCCCATCTCCGTTATTGTTTTTATTATCAATTAGTTTTAAAGAATTATTTAATAGACAAATTTCCCTATTATAATTTGAACTTTAGGGCTTTTATGTATTTAAGAAGGTATAACAATCAATTAATTCGAATTAACAAAAAAAATATTATTTGGATTATCAGTATAAGAGAAAGCCACATACTTTATTGGAATTCAGTAAATTGTGTTCACGAGTTAGTATTTTGTATAAAAAGAGGAGACTATCCAGTAAAGGATAGTCCCTTAATTGTTTAGAATATCAATACTTGCTGTAGTATTTACGGCAATTATAGAAAAAGTGAATAGAAACAAATTAAATAGATTCGAGTCTTGTTCTGGGCACTTTTAAAGCTAACTTTCTGATGGCGGAGGTTGGCTTTTTTTGTTGTCCTAGAGTGCTTCACGAAATTTCCAATAAATGCTGCATTAAAAATTCATTGATCTCTTTTTTATAGGTTCTTCCAATAGGAATACGTTTTCCTTGCACCTCAACAAATGTAGATGAGAAGGAATCGATGTGAGGAATGGAGATGATAAATGATTTATGAATCCGAAGAAATGGGGCATTCGATAGTTTTTCTTCCACAAACCAAAGCGGTAACCGGGTTTTAATTTCCCTGTCGGCAAAATGAAAGCACATGTAGTCTTTAAAACTCTCGATGTAGATAATTTCTTTTATGGCAATTTTAACCATTCTTTTGTTTTCTTTTAAAAAGAAGTTCTCATTGTTCATATTGTAGTAGTTTAGTAGATGTGCCTGCATATATAGTTATACAACTATACGTTATAAATGATCATTTACATTCGCTCATTTAAAAGTTTCAGCCTTTGAGTTGGTATTAGGGCTATATCTGCAATTATTTATACAAATAGTTGCAGAAGTTCAAATAACCAAATTGTTTATGTTATAAAGTTATATTTGTTGTTATTAGTAAAAATGTTGTTCTTTTTTGCTATGAATCAAATGGTGATCAGGGAAAATAAATTGTGGAACCAAAATATGAAAAAAAATTCAAATCTTTACAAAAGTTATAAATTAATTAATCAAAAGTCATTCTAATTACAGAACGTAATTAATAAAGTAATTTGTCATCAGATTCATTCCGTATGTCGCAGCAGAGGTTCGTTGAATTTGGTAATGTCTTAAATTTGGGCAACAACAACTATACTTTAACTAATATTTATTTAAATGAAAAGATTTACATTATTATTAGCAGGTGTATTCTTGCTAGGCAGTTTGTTTGCCCAAAAAGGATTTAGGAACCCGGCAGCCGCCTATTGCGAACTTATGGGCTACCGTTATGGAATTGAGATTGATGCAACTGGTGCATCGGTTGGAATGGTGCTCTTGCCCAACGACGAAAAGGTCAATGCCTGGGATTTTTACAAAGGGAAAGTAGGCCAAGATTTTACTTATGGCGCTTTGCGGGGTTTTGATGTATCCACAGAAGTAGTTGACATGGGTGGCTTTCAAGTAGAGGTGGCTGTTTATAGCCGTTCTGAAAAAGGAGGAGTTGAAAAATTTACCCAAGAGGAATTGATGGAAATGTTTGGGGATAAATTGATCCTTGAATCCAGGAAGCAAGGGGCTGATATTTTTGAAGAAGCACCTGTTGACCCAAATTTTAGAGCTTCAAAAGCGTTGCCCACTTCATTTGATTGGCGCAGCTATAATGGACATTCGTATATTGGTTCGGTGCGGGATCAGGGAACTTGCGGTTCATGTTATTCCTTTGGAGCTGCTGCTTGTGCCGAGGGTGCTTATAATTTAACCACCGGGAGCTACGATAGCAATACGGCGGATTTTGCTGAGGCATATATCGCATGGTGTTTGAGTGCCATGCCAGCTTATAGCAGCCATTTCAGTGGATGTAATGGTGCCGATTATGAATATCAGGAATTGCAGGCGTTGATTGATGTAGGTATTATTGATGAAACCTATTTCCCCTACACCGATGCCGATAATCAAAGTTGCCCATCGGCAGCTACTTCTGCTCCAAAAACTCAATTTGCAACATGGAGCCGGGTAACCTGTAACGATATTGATGCAATTAAAACAGCCATCATGACCTATGGTGTGGTGGATGCCGCTGTTTATGTTACCACAGCATTTCAAAATTATTCAGGTGGTATTTTTACCGATTCATATACAACCTGCTCTACCAGCCCATGTTATAATACTCCTACCAATCATGCTATTTCGTTGGTTGGTTGGGGTACCGATGCTACCACTGGTGACTACTGGATTTTGCGTAATTCCTGGGGTTCAAGTTGGGGCGAAAGCGGTTACATGCGTTTAGATGCTACATCGTCACGTGTAGGCTGTTCCGTTTGCTACATGACCTATGTAAGTGATGGTACCACTGCACCCACGGTTACTTCTTCTTCGGCCACTTCTGTGGGCGATAATTCAGCTATTTGTGGAGGTACCATAACTTCCGATGGTGGTTCTACTGTAACTGCCAGTGGTGTGGTTTATGCCAAAACAAGTGCTCCTACTTTAACAACCGGCACAGTTGTTTCAACTGCACCGGTTACCACCAGTGGTTCATATAGTGTAACATTAAGTGGATTAACTTCAGGCACTACTTATTATGCAAGAGCTTATGCAACGAATGCCAAAGGTACCAGTTATGGTTCCGATGTTACATTTACCACTACAGGTACTACCCCTGTTACCTATTGTACCTCATTGGGAAGTAATTATTCCTACGAATGGATTTCAGGAGTTACTATCGGTTCTTTCGTCAGCACATCTACCGCAGCAGGTTATACCGATTTTACTAGCAAAACTGTGACTTGTGCCGCAGGTACTGCTTATTCTGTTAGCTTGGTGCCAGGTTTTGCAAGTACCACTTATAGTGAATATTGGAAAATCTGGGCCGACTTGAATGTTGATGGGGATTTTGACGATACAGGTGAATTGGTTTTTGATGCCGGGGCATTAAGCAAAACAACCGTAACAGGTACGTTAACAATTCCTTCGGGAACAGCATCTGCTACTACCCGCTTAAGGGTTTCAATGAAGTACAATGCTGCCCAAACCTCATGCGAAACATTCTCGTATGGTGAAGTGGAAGATTATACATTGGTGGTTACCGCTTCAGGTGCAAATGTAGCCCCGGTTGCCGAAGCCAATGGACCCTACACCTCTACTTTAGGTACAGCCATAACCTTTAGCAGCACCGGTTCAACCGATGGTGATGGAACTATTGCCAGTTATGCATGGAATTTTGGTGATGGGTCAACAAGCACCAGCGCCAACCCAAGCCACACTTATGCAGCTATAGGAACTTATACAGCTACATTAACTGTAACCGATGACGATGGAGCCACAGCTACCGATCAGGCTACAGTAACTGTATCGGCGGCCGCGGCAACGGTTACTCTAGTTACCAGCGACTTTGAAAGCGGATTTGGTCTTTGGACCGATGGAGGTACAGATTGTATGCGTTATACCGGAACTACTTACGCATACGCTGGAACTTCAGCTATTGATATTCAAGATAATACAACCACTTCGTTGTTTACTTTAACAACCGGAATCGATGTCCATACTCCAGGTTATGTACAAATAAAAGTGACCTTCTATTTTTATGCTTTAAGTATGGAAACAGGTGAAGATTTTTGGGTACAATATTATAATGGCAGCACTTGGAGTACTGTAGGAACTTATACCAGTGGAACCAGTTTTAGTAACGGTACTTTTTATACATCAACTGTAACCATCGACGAAACCAGTTATACCTTCCCAACTGCTATGAAAATAAGGTTTAAGTGCGATGCAAGTAACGATAGCGATGATGTGTATATTGATAATGTTACCATTACTGCAAGCACAACCAAAACAGCAGTTCAAAACCAAGTTGTTATTACGGAACTAAGGAAAATGGATGTAAGTGATGCCGGAGAAACAGCATTAAGCCTTTACCCAAATCCAACAAAAGGGTCATCGGTTACAATTGTTTCAGGAACTGAAATTAACAATGTTATGGTTTATGATATTACCGGTAAGGTAGTAATGACTGTTGAAGGTGAAAATGACACTACCATGGAAATTGGTGTCGGCAACCTGAACAAGGGTATGTATATTGTGGTAGTTAACCATACCGATTCAAAGGAAACAACAAGATTTGTTATAGAATAACAGGATTTATTCTTTAGTGAAAGGGGCTGCTCAACAGGGTAGCCCCTTTTGTTTTCCATTGTTGACCGATAAAATTTATTTCGTCCCTACGGGACTTAAAAAATTGTAAATGTAACTAATTATCTACCAATATCATGTCCCTACCTGGACAATCCCGGAGGGATTAAATATTGGTGGAAATAAAAGTTACCCCTAGTTTTAGCAAGTCCCGTAGGGACGAGATATAGTAAGGCATTATGGGTTTAAAAATTATTTTTGTCGGTCAGCATTGTTTATCTTTCTAAAATTCTTAAAGTCTATTTAACAATTAAATATTTGAGTTAGTAAGTATCCCGATACATATTCGGAAAGCTTATCGTTAGAGATACCGTTGATTATTACTACATTTGATAAAATTTCAGAATATGAAAAAGTATGTTTCTGTAGTTGTTTTAATTGTGATTGTTGCTATAAGTATAATTTTCTGGTGGCGGTATTATTTTGTGTTTGGCGAAGGGGTAAAGGCTGGCAATTTGAATTTCTTTGTAAAAAAAGGATATATTTTTAAAACTTATGAAGGACGGCTGATTCAAACAGGATTTAAGACTCCCGTTCCTGGAGCATTACAAAGCAACGAGTTTGAGTTCAGTGTAACAAATGATAGTATTGCATCTATACTCGAAAGATGCAGCGGCAAAGCAGTAGAACTTCGCTACAAAGAATACCTTCATCCAATAACATGGCGGGGGATGAGTAATTATGTGGTTTTTGAAATTCTAAGTATTGATGGTTCTAGTGCCAAAAAATCGTTACCCCTTTCATACAAATAATCTTTTTACTCCCGTTTCCATAAGCAAAACTGTTCTTTCAAAATATAAACAGATAAAAATAAAATACTGAAAAATGAAAACAATTTTAATGGTTGCTTTAACTCTTATATGTGTTTCGGGTTTATGGGCTCAAAATAAAAAAACGGTAAAAGAAATAGGAGTTAGCTATCGGACCGAATGGAAATACAAATATGACGATGGCGAAGAGTTGAAATACAAGGAGTCGGAAGTTAGCTTTGACAAGAGAGGTAATGTTTTAATGGAAAAAACCTATGACGAGGATGGTAAAATACTTTCGCACATGGAATACAAGTACGATGAAAATGACAATGTAATTGTTGAAACCACCTTTAACAATAGAGGGAAGCTATCCAAGCGCGAGGAATATAAATACCAAGGAAATTTAAAGACTGAGAAAAAAACGTTTGATGCGGATGGTACATTGAAAAGCAAAAAGGTTTATGAATATAAAACCTTTTAGCTCCTCATTATAACATAATTATTATTTTCTCCCGATATTTTGTAAATGATGAATGTGCGAAGCAACAGCCAAATGTACTTTTGGGTATTCAATATATCGGATATTATATTCCTGGCAAACCTGTTTCAAAATCTTGCTAATTGCAGGATAATGGACATGTGATATTTTTTTAAATAAATGATGTTCAATCTGGAAATTTAGCCCACCGATAAACCATGAAACAACCCGGTTTTGGGTAGCAAAATTGGCAGTGACCCGTAATTGATGGATTACCCATTCGTCTTCAACATGGGCCACTCCATTGTCGGTGACGGGAAAGTAAGTATCTTCAACCGTATGAGCCAATTGGAACACCATACTTAACACAATCCCGGCAAAAAGGCCATAAACCAGAAACCCAATCAGCCAAGGTAAAAATCCTACCATGTAAATAGGAACCCCCATAAAGAGTATCAGATTCAAAGCTTTAAAACCCCAGAATGAGAAATGATCGCCTGTTTTCATCTTTTTAATAGGACGTGAACCAATCATTCCGGTAAAATATTTATTATAATCGGTAAAAAACACCCAATACAAATACAGCAGTGAATATACAAACACAAAATACAGATGCTGGAATTTGTGGATGGAATATTTCTTCTGGTTCTCACACATCCGCAAAAAGGGACGGGCGTTAATATCATCGTCTAATCCATCGATATTGGTGTAGGTATGGTGAATCACGTTATGTTTGGTTTTCCACATATACACATTGGCACCCAAAAAGTTGATGGACAGTCCGGCCAATTCATTAAGCCATTCTTTCTTGCTAAAGCTACCGTGAGCACCGTCGTGCATAATATTGAAGCCTATAGCTGCCGTTAATCCGCCTAAAGCGATACATTCAACTATAGCCAACCAGATAAGCGGAGGTGTAAAGAATACCAGATGGATATAGATTGATAAAAAAGCCAACAAAATAAGAATGGCTTTTGAGTATAAACTCCAATTTCCGGTTGGTTTCAGTTTCTTTTCTTTAAAATACGCATTAACCCGGTTCTTTAATTCAATATGAAACGTATTCGAAGGTTGCGCAAATTCAGGTGTTTCCATAATATTATTAATTTAGATATTTAAAATATGTACCGATTATTAATTTACGATACTCAAATTAGATATGATAAATTAATAAATTGACCACCGAAATATGTCATCGGTAGCAACTCTTTAAAAACAAGTTCGGGGTATAATTGTTTTGAATCATTCTTTTAGATGACAGGTAGATTGATTGTTTGTGTTTGTTGCAGTTCTGGTAATCTGTTGCTTAGTTTAAGCCTGCTCTATCAGGTATAATTTTCCCAACCAGCTTCGCTCCACGACCCTTGATGGATATTGGAATGATATTAAACCTTTCATCAGTCAATTAGGGTATTCATTTTAGGTAAGAGGAAATTTAGGATATTATGCGTTTTCATTTATATTTGTTCAGCTTTTTATAGGGTGGGATGATAGAAAAAATTGTTCGGATTAGGTTTTTTTTACTTTTGGTTTTATTAGTTCACGGCAGTTATTTAATGCCTCAGAATATTGGGCTCATCGACAGTTTGCGTGATGTGATTGCCGAGAATAATTTCCAGGAGCAAAAGATTGATGCATTGATATCGTATTCATCATTAATTGAGAATATATACCCTGACAGTGCATTGCAATTAGCCATTAATGCTCATTCTATTGCCGCCGAAGCAAATAATCAAAAAGGAATTGTAAAGGCGTTAACCCAACAGGGCTATAGTTATTTGAAACTAAAAAATTATTCAAAGGCTTTTACCATTGCAAATAATACCAAGGCAATGGCAAAAAGAACAGGTTTTGAACCTGAACTAGCCAACGCTTTGGTACTTGAAGGAAGGGTTTATGTTGAATTGGGTGACTTTGAAAATAGTACAAAATACTATTTTGAGAGCCTGAAAATTTCCGAAAAATTTGAAGATAAAAAAGGTATATCGGTTGCTTTAGGGAATATAGGGATTAATTATTTCCAGCAACAGAATCATGAAAAATCATTGGAGTACATTAATAAATCGCTTGTTGTTGCTCAGGAAATACAAGATTATATTCAATTAAAAAAGCAGTATAATAATATTGGTGTTATTTATGTTAACATGCAAAAATTCGATTCTGCAATCATCTTTCTAAAAAAGGCATTGGAAATAAACCTGAAGATAGGCGATGCCTTTGGAGAGGGGCTCAACTATCTGAATATTGGATTTGGCCTGATGAATATGGGTGAATATGATGAAGCTAATAGCTATTGTAATAAAGCACTTGCTTTGTTTACCGAAACAGGTAACCATACACAAATAGCTAAATGCAATTTGAATCTTGGGTATAGCAGCTACTATGATGAAAAAACTGACAAAAGCATCATTTTTTTTAATAATGCAATAAATGAAGGACAAATAAACAGGAACTTTAGTGATGTTAATGATGCAGCAAAGATGCTTGTGAAAATTTACACAACTAAAAACGATGATATAAATGCATTTAAATATGTTGTAATTGAAAAAAATGCTTTAGATAGTTTATATGTAATTCAGAAAAAAGATATTGTGTCGAAATATGAATTGCAATATGATTACGAAAAAAAGGAATTTGAAGACCGTTTAGCTGCAAAAGCAAAGAACAATATACTGATTGTACTTATTATTTCACTCATATCTGGGCTAATAGTATTAGCCTTAGTGTTGAGTAGAAACCGATTAAAGTCAAAAAACATTAAACTTGAAAAAGAAAAGATTCAAGCAGAACTTGACCTTAAAAACAAAGAACTTTCCGTAAACCTTTTGTCGCTGATAAAAAAGAATGAGATGCTTACTGAGATTTCAGAAAAATTAAAATTAATTGAAAAAGAGGCAGTAAAAGCTGAAACTAAAACAGCCATTATTAATATAAGTAAAGAAATTAGGAAAAGTAACGACGATAAAATGTGGAAAGAATTTTCGGCCCGGTTTCAGGAAGTTCACAGTGGTTTTTACGAGGCCCTTATTAAAAAATTTCCAGATCTTACCCAGAACGAGTTAAAGTTATGTGCCTACCTTCGCCTGAACATGTCAACAAAAGATATTTCAGAACTAACGGGTCAGAGTGGACTTACTTTGGAAACTGCACGTTATAGGTTACGTAAAAAACTTGGAATCACGAATTCCGATGTTAATTTAGTTTCTTTCTTATTAAAGATTAATTAACTTCCTCTTGCTTAAACTAGCAAGTATCCATTCAATTATTTTAGAAATGAGTGTCTTACAGTAATTCGGAATCGCCTTAATTAAGAAATTTCGTCACGACCAACCCGTTTATTTTCCTTCTTTTTTCTTTTTTACTTGCTCATTCAAGGTAATACAAAACTATTCATTGCATAAAAACTAGCAAATAATCAGTTAAAATCCCTATTTATGGATGTTATTGAATATTAACTAAATGTGTTTTTAATATCAGCTAAAGTAGGGGTGAAAAAAATCAAAAATAAGGTTTTGTATGGGTTCAATTTTAATGATTTTTTAAAAACAACTTGATATTTGTTACGAAAGTTTTTCAAAAACAAAAAAATAGTTATTGCGATTTGAATGCCTATTATTTTAATTATCAACAAATATTGAATTATGAAGAAAATTTCACTTTTAATCATTTGCCTGGAACTGGCCATGAATCTATTGGCACAAAAAACAATAGATGAAGGGAGGTTGATTGCCGGGCCACATGTAACTGGTATTGCAATTGGTGATGCCATGAATAATTCAAAAACAAAAACAATAACAAGTATAATTAGTTACGATAACAACGAAATTGAAAGCGGTATGGGAAATCCACTAGGCGCATATTCGTTGGGAGCATTTATTAAAATACCTGATTCAGTTTTAACAAATTATGTTGGTAATGAAATTGAGGGATTACGTTTTGGGATAGATGACCCTACCATTATTGCATATGCAACGATAGTTATTTATGAAGGATCGTTGGAAAATAGCCCGGTATTTCAAAGTTCTATTGAAATTAGTACCCTTATTTCAGGTTGGAATATGGCGACCCTTACCCAAGGGTATGTTATTAAAGAAAATACTGACCTCTTTATTGGAGTAACGCTTGGTACCAATTCCGCCGGTTTTACTTTAACCTTTGATTCGGACCCGGCTTCAGAACCAGAATTGAGCGGGTTTACATTTTTTAACGGGTCGTATCTCGGAACATTGACTTCAACCCTTGATGTTGATGCCGACTATAATATGCAGGCAATAATTACCGACGGAAATGGGATAGGATCGTTAAAGGATTTAACTATCACCGGCATAAATAAATTGACAGAGAATTGTCAATTAACCAGCGATGAACATCTAAATATTAAATTATTGAACATGGGTGAGATGGAAATTACAGAAAAGTTCAACCTTACTGTAGCTGTCAATAATGTTCCGCTTACCGTTCCCGTTTCTCCTGAAGGGTTTTTGCCCGACTCGGAACTGGTGGTTGAAATAGGAACCTGGGATATGAGTTTATTTGGGCTTTACGAAGTAACCGCAACCTTTGATTTTGCCGATCACTTTTCGAATAATAATACTTTTAATAAAAAAATTTACACGGAGACCGTAAGATTGTTGTCGATTTAACTACCGATGCGTATCCAAATGAAACCTCCTGGGTGTTAGTCACCAATACCGGTGAAGTAGTAGCGCAAAATGAATACATGAGAGCTGAAACCCGTTATGTTACTGAAATATGTGTAAACGGCGAAGGGTGTTACCAATGGATCATTAACGATTCGTATGGCGATGGAATAGCTGGTTATGATTCTCCTTCGGGCTCATTTACAATCACGTATGAAGGTGCAATTATTGGCACCTGCCCAGGAAACGGTGATTTTGGGAGTAAATTTATAGTTTTTGGCATCGGTAACGGATGCCCGTTGAATGATGTGGATATTGAATATATTGATATACCTATTTATGCGCTACCTGATTATATCAGTATAGGAGGAACCATCCTCAATAATGGCAAAAAAATGTTACTAACATTTGATGTCAATTATAAAATTGGCGATTACATGAGTCCAACTTATACGGTTAATACGGGAGGTGTCGTTATTGGGCAGGCGTATGATTTTGTTCATAATGAACCCTATTTGTTCAATGTTGATGGTGAATACACGGTCCAGGTAATTGTTTCAAACCCGAACGGAAGCATCGACGAATTTCCTGAAAATGATACGCTGGAAAAAATCATCAATATTTCGAAATATTTCCCTCAAAAAAAACAGTTGTTTGAATATTTCAACAGTTCTTCCGATAAATATTCTGCGGATTTTACTCCTTCATTGGAGGCACTTTTATCAGCGAATGAGGGGGAATGCACCTATATAAGCTATCCTGTTAACTGGCCGGGTTCTGGGGATCCCTATTATACTGAGCAGGTTAAAGACAGAATTGATTATTACACAATGGTGGGGCTTCCAAATCTTTACAGAAACGGGATGAATGATTTGAATATCACGCAACCGCATCTTGACATGTATGCCACAGAACTTTCAACTATCAACATGGAAGCCGAGGGCTCCTATAATGGGACTTCATTAAATGTTGAGGCAACGGTAAATGCTATTATCGATATAAAAGCCGGGTTAAAAGCACACATTGTTGTGGTTGAAAAGGTTACTACCGAAAATGCAACCACCAATGGCGAGACCGAATTCCACAACGTATTGATGCAAATGATCCCGAATTCGTCAGGGACCATATTAAAAGCCATTCCTGCAAATTCAAAACAATATGTAATAGCCAGTTACGATTTGGCAAACACTTTTGTTGAGGAGATGGATGATTTGTTAGCAGTTGTTTTTGTTCAAGACGATTCCACAAAAAACGTGATACAGAGCATCACGGTACCGATAACACAAGAACCTGAAAAGGTTAACCTCACTTTTAATGTAGATATGTCGGGTATGATTGACGGAGGTTACTTTTCTGCAACATCTGATACACTTTTTGTTACCGGAAACTTTAATGACTGGAGAGTGCCAGGTGCAGTAGGTTCAATAATATTAACCGATGCCGATAACGATAGAATATATACAGCTAAAGTTGCCATTAATAAAAACTTTGGCAAAGTTGAGTACCTGTATTATAAAAACGAAGGAACCGGTGGAAGCGAGTGGCAAGGGAAACCGAACCGGGTTGTTGGGGTTTATGATACCGATGTTACCGTTAATGACACCTGGAACAATAGCATAAACACAAACCCCTTAGCAAAAGCGGATATTATCCCTAATCCTTTTGAAGATTATCTGATGTTAACAGGACTTGAAAAAAGCTATAAAATAAGTGTAACTAATATTCTTGGTCAAAAGGTTAATGATGTAATTATTGAAAGCACTTCAGAAATAATTACAACCGTTGAATGGGAAAGAGGAATATATTTTATTGCTGTATCGGACCATGAAAACAACCAACGGGTATTCAAAGTGCTAAAACAATAGTATGATTCAGTTAATTTTCCGGCATTAAGGAAATATTAATTCTTAAAGGGACTGTTTAATTTCGAAAGCATGACAATTAAAAATTCATTAAAATAAGATGAAAAACTTAAAGAAAAACACACAAGAAGAGTTTGATGATAAAAGCGATGAACAGTTTCAAAAGAGGTTAACCATACAGCGAAAGCTTTTGGAGAACCTTTTTGAGCAGACAGTTAGTAATCTCCATCCGGAGAAAAAAGATACAAAGACAGACAACAAATAAACACCTATTCACACTTTAAAAACTAGATTATGAGAAAAATTTTTACAACACTAATTGTATCTATTGTTCTTTTGATATTTCATTTGAACAGTAACAATGTCATGGCCCAGTGGACAAATATTGGTCCTGAGGGTGGAAGAGTTTATGTTTTATGCCAATCAAGCACAAATTTATATGCGGTTGTTGGTGAATTGTATAGTGCTTATGTTACTAATCAGTTGTATGTATCAACGGATAGTGGAAATAGTTGGTCACAGGTTAAAAGCAATTCTTTTCCTTCCGATGTGCGGGATATGGTTTCATTAGGTAACTATTTATTTGCAGCTTCTAATGTAGGGCTTTTCCGTTCAAATGACCAAGGATTGACATGGGTTGAAATGACCACCGGTTATAGTGGTTCTGAAAATTACATCAACCATTTGGCAGTGAGCGATACCACCTTATTTGCTGCTGGTACTACTGCCGGATTAATCCGTTCTACCGATTATGGGGCAACATGGGAAGTAACAAACACCGGGCTTGATGATACTTTTCTTTATTCATTGGCTGCCAACGACAGTGTGATTATGGCAGGAACCGGCGACAATTTAATGGGGGTTTTCCGCTCCACCGACAATGGGGCCACTTGGCAACAGGTTTTAAATAATATGCAATATTATCTTGATGGTAGTTATTACGATGGTTATGCTCCCGTAATAACAAGTTTAACTTTTAATGGAGCCGATGTATATGCAGGAACCTCGGAATCAAATGGTATCTGGAAAACCTCCGATTACGGTAATACATGGGCATTAACGGGAATTGAAGCCACAGGATTTACAACAGTAAATGCCCTGTTCGCTTTTAACGGTGCAGTTTACGCGGGTTCAGTTGGTGGGGGTGGGGTTATAAAATCTACCAATAATGGAACCAGTTGGGACTATGTAAATGATGGAATAGATATTCACAAAACCATTAGTTCATTTAAAGCAATGGGCAGTTCAATTTTTGTTTGTACCGCAGGAGGTATTTACCGGACACAAAATGGTGGTTCCACCTGGGCGAGTGCGAATCATGGTATTAGTGCCCATAAATCAACAAACCCTGCGCTTGTTAAAATAGGCACTCATATTTTTTATGGCTCTAATACTAGTGGTATTTTCCGCACATCGGACGAAGGAGCTTCCTGGACAATGGCTAATTCCGGATTACCTATACATGATTGGGATTTAAATAATTTATATTCGACCCCTAATACCCTTTCAGCATTTAATAGCATATCGAAAGATTTAGGTAACAATTGGTCACCCTCCACATCAGCAGGTTCAGCAGGTTATATGAACTCCCAGCCTTGGATTGAACATAATTCAATGTTGTTTTGTGTGAAACAAATGGATGCCGTTGGGGTTTACAGGTCTTTAGATAATGGGATTAACTGGGAACCAGCTAACAATGGAATTGTAGATCCAATAACTTCATATATGTACACTATTCATTCCTATAATTCCAGGTTATACCTATTATCATCATCAGGCATTTATGTGTCAAACGATGATGGTGCTAACTGGGTTTTAGGTAGTTTCCCGGGGGCTACATTTTGGACACTTAATGCAAATTTTTATGCAACTGATTCTGTTCTTTTTATTGGTTTACCAGGGTCCGGGGGTTATCGAGGCATCTATCGTTCAATAGATAATGGAGCGAATTGGACAGTGGTAGAGAGTAATTTTTTAGCAAAAAAAATTATAGCCGACAACAATAAAATTTATGTGGGAGGATCTGTTAAAGAAGAGATTACCCCCGGAAATTTTATTGAAGTAAGTAAAATATATTTTTCTGACGATTGGGGAACCACTTGGTCCGATATTACAGGCGTATTGAAAAACCCAACCCTTTTGTCTGTTAACGATTCAAAAATGTATGTTAATACTTACAAAGATAATTTAAATGGAATGTATGCATCGGGTAACGATGGAGCAACTTGGGTAAATATATCCGGTAATTTGGAAGGGACTTTAGTATCGGAATTATTTTTTATCAACAATAAAGTTTGGGCTTGTACAATGGGCAAATCTCTAATGAAAAGAGATTTAAATGATTTTGAACCTCCCGTACAACCCGTATCCATTAATGGGGCTACTGCTCCTTGTTCAGGCTCTCAGCAAGTTTACAGCGTTGATAGCATGGGCGGAGTAAGTTATACTTGGCAATTGCCTGCTGGATGGACTGTATTATCAGGGGCAGGAACGCATTCAATTAAAGTTGTACCAAACACCACGGCTGGATTGATTTTAGTTACTCCATCGAATGAGTGGGGCAACGGGCCCATCCAGTTCCTGACAGTGAACCCCATCCCGAGCAACGTGGCCCAGCCGGGAGCCATCGCCGGTGAGGCCAGCCCCATCGAGGGTGCAAGTTATGGTTACAGCGTGGCCAACCAAACAGGTGTGACCTTTACCTGGTCTTTCCCAGCCGGATGGACTCAGACCGCCGGGGGGAGCACAAACTCGGTAACGGTAACCGCCGGGGCTTCCTCGGGGGCAATCAGTGTCACCCCATCTACCACCTGCGGGAGCAATACAGCCAGCACGCTAACCGTGACCCCGGTACTTTTGAGTACATTGAAGCCCGCCGCATTTGATATTACAGGTGGCGGCAGTTATTGCGGGGGCAGCACGGGGATAGAGGTCGGCCTATCGGGTACCGAAACCGGCGTTGATTACAGACTATATAAAAACGACACATCATTAATAAGCACCTTGGCTGGCACGGGCAACGGCATCTCGTTTGGGCTGCAGATGCAAGGCACGTATAAAGTTATCGGGGAAAACACCTATGGTACTTCCAGTATGAATGGAACAGCCACAATATCAGAAATAGCTTTGGCTACGCCTTCAGTGTCCATTTCTGCCGACAATACAGGTATATGTTCCGGAATACCGGTTACATTAACTGCCACCCCACTAAACGGAGGGACACCAAGCTACCAGTGGTACCTGAACGGTTCGGTTACGGGTACCAATAATCACCGGTTCAGCTATACCCCAACAGACGGCGACAGCGTGTATGTGGTGATGACCTCGGACCTGTCCTGTACAACCACCAACCCGGTACAATCCAACAAAATCGGATTCAGTGTGGCCGATGTGGTGGCAGCATCAGTAACCATTTCCGCCGACAACACAGGGGTATGTAGCGGTACTGCTGTTAATTTTACGGCCACTCCTGTAAATGGGGGGTCACAAACGTATCAATGGTATGTAAACGGGACGGCATCCGGAACCGGGACAGAAGTTTTTTCTTACATACCGTCCGATGGGGATCAGGTAAAAGTTGTTATGGCATCCAGCCTGGCCTGCACCATCAACAGCCCGGACACCTCCGATACTATTACCATGCAGGTAACACAGATACCTTCACCCACAGTTTCAGTAGCGGCCAGCAGCAACCCTGTATGCAGCGGCACAGGGGTGACCCTGACCGCAACCCCGGTTGACGGGGGTACCCCTGTTTACCAGTGGTACCTGAACGGTTCGGCTGTGGGCACCGGGGCCGGGACATATAGCTATACCCCGGCTGAAGGTGACGAAGTTTATGTTTCGATGGTATCCAACCTTGCTTGTGCTGGTACAAACCCAGTCCAATCCAATGCAGTAACAATCGGATTGACCAATTCCTTTACAGCATCCGTATCGGTTGCTGCCGACAATAACCCGTATTGTGCAGGGGGCCAGGTAAAACTGACTGCCACCCCCGGAAACGGCGGTGCAGCTTCCTACCAGTGGTACCTGAACGGGTCTCCGGTTGGGTTAGATACCAATACCTATGTTTTTTCGCCAATAGACGGGGATGAGGTTTATACAGAATTGGTTTCCGATTTGGTCTGTGCCATTGGCAATCCGGCAGTTTCAACAACAATAATTTTAACTGAAACTGCTGTACTTCCCGTGTCTGTGGGCATATCAGCTGACAACACGGCAGTATGTAGCGGTACAGAGGTAAACTTTACGGCCGTGCCGGTAAACGGCGGCAGCCCTAGCTACCAGTGGTTTGTGAACGGTACTGCAGCAGGGACAGACAACCCGGCCTTCAGTTATGCCCCACAGGACGGTGATAAAATACATGTAAGGTTAACATCCAGCTTGGCCTGTATAAATGGCAACCCGGCTCAGTCTGATACCCTATCGGTGTCCGTTGGCGAGGTACTGCCCGTATCGGTGGGCATATCGGCTGACAACGTATCGGTATGCATCGGCACACAGGTAACTTTTACTGCAACTCCGGTAAACGGGGGCAGCCCAAGTTACCAGTGGTTTGTGAACGGAGTAGCAGCAGGTGCAGACAGCCCAACATTCAGTTATATTCCGGTTGATGGTGACAAAATAAGTATTTCCGCATTATCAAACCTGACCTGTACCAGTGGCAACCCGGCACATTCTGATACCATACAGGTATCTGTTGGCGAAGTAATGCCGGTATCCGTAAGTATATCAGCTGACAACACGGCAGTATGTAGCGGTACAGAGGTAAACTTCACGGCAACGCCCGTAAATGGCGGGACGCCACCATCCTACCAGTGGTTTGTAAACGGCGTTGGGGCAGGGTCAGACAGCCCGGCCTTCAGTTATGCCCCACAGGACGGCGATAAGGTACATGTGAGGCTGACATCTGGGATAGCCTGTACAAGCGGCAACCCGGCACAATCAGATACTATATCAGTGAGTGTTAGCGAAGTGCTGCCGGTATCGGTAAGCATAGCCGCCGATAACACGTCGGTATGCAGTGGTACACCTGTTACCTTTACAGCAACATCTGTAAACGGGGGCAGCCCAAGTTACCAATGGTCAGTTAATGGTTCGGCAATTGGTTCAAGTTCACAAAATTTTATATACACACCAATAAACGGTGATGTTGTGAATGTGGAAATGACTTCCGACTTGAACTGTACGACAAATAATCCGGCCTTGTCAAATACAATTGTACCAGAAGTTATTGAACCGCTACCGGTATCGGTAACTATCGATGCCGATACCAATATGGTGTGCAGTGGTACAGAGGTTACCTTGGTTGCGACCCCAGTGAACGGGGGCGAACCGTCCTACCAGTGGAATGTGAACGGAAAGTTAGCAGGATACAATATGACTACATATACTTATGCCCCAGTAGATGGCGATGAGGTTTATGTACAGATGATATCGAGTTTGAGTTGTACCAGCAACAACCCGGCACAGTCGAACATTGAAACATTCACAGTATCTGCTCCTTTAAATGTCGCAATTACATTATTAGCGAACGATACATCGGTTTGCGATGGAACATCTGTTACATTAACAACTGAATCAATAAATGGGGGCAATGCAAAATATAAATGGTTCGTAAATGGAATTGCAACGGGTAGCAATCTGCCGGAATACACGTATGTTCCGGTTGACGGTGATGAAGTTGAAGTTGAATTGACCTCTGATTTAGAGTGTACCACACAAAATCCGGCGATGTCGAACATCGTGATGCTCACCGTAATAGAAAATCTGCCAGTATCAGTAAATATTGAAACTGACAGTACATCAATTTGCCAGGGTGCTTTAGCAACAGTTACAGCAACTGCTGTAAATGCAGGAAATCCTGTCTTTCAGTGGTATGTTAATAACTTTCCTGAAGGGACAGGTAATGAAGTTGTATCATACAATCCTTCCAACGGGGATCAGGTAAAAGTTAAAGTCACCTCCGATTTGGTATGTACGACAAACAATCCGGCAGAGTCGGGCATCATTGAATTCTATGTGGAAGATTATCCAAATGTAACATGGGAAGTTGGGAACGACACTGTTTTGTGTATCGGTGACAATGGTTTTGAAATAACAGGGGCACAGCCGGAGGGCGGGATTTATTCCGGTGCCGGCGTGGCGGGCGGAATATTTGACCCATTAGTAGCTGGTGTAGGCACCTACGAAATTGTTTACACCTACGCGACATCCCTGGGGTGCACCAATCAGGCATCTGCCACATTCACGGTCGATTCCTGTACCAGTGTGTCATCGGTAAAGTTTGAGGATATGGTAGCTATTTATCCGAACCCGGCCAGTGATGTGCTTTATGTTGCAATTAACGGCGAAGATGTCGTTAAAGCAGTAAGGTTGGTTTCGTTACTGGGGAACACGGTGATGGAAGTAAAAACGGCCCCAGCCGAAAGAATGGTGGAACTGCCGTTAAACGGGTTGAACCACACCCTTTATTTTATTGAGATTATTCTTGAAGACGGAATGTTAATAAAACAGGTTGTTGTTAAATAGGAGGGAGAGTGATTGTTTTGTCCTGAATTTTGAGATATAGAAATATTTTAGGACAGGTAGTTTTTTCACTCAGGGGGCACGTTCTGTGCTCCCTTTTTTTACATGTTAATGCGATGACAGGATGAATTTACGTATATACTATTATTTTCAGATATTTTATTAAAACAATCCGAATTTTTGTGCAAGTGCCAAATTGATTGATGTTTATTGGGGTAAATCCAACTAACGGAACTGATTTGCTTTTAAGTGTAATGTTATTGTGCAATTTGGGTTGATGCGAATTACATTCCTGGTAACCGGGGGATTAATTTGAGTTTGCTCCACCGGGCATATTTTCCCCAGCCCAATTTCATCCAATGTCCAACAATAGGGAGGGGTATAATAATGGCTTTTGTGTAATTTCGCAGAATAAAAGCAGCTCCCTTTCCGGTATCCATCACACAAATAATGCTTAGGTGTTTTTGATACCCCTTTCTTTTGGATGAACCTTTTTCCGTTTCAATAATATTGAAGGCTGCAATTTTAGCCATTGCTTCAGCTAAATGCCCTTGTTTAGCCCTCCAATCAGGGCCTTCAATTGCGGCGGTATCACCAATGGCATATACATTTTTGGTTCCTTTTACCAAACAGGTATCATCAATCTGGATAAAATTGGCTTCCGAAAGCGGCAAATCCGAATCTTTCAGCGCAGCGTGTCCGGTAGCACCCGGAATGAACATAATTAAATCTGCATTTAAAGTTGATTGATCTTCAAATTGGATTTGGTTTGGGGCAAATCCAACAATCTTTTTTCCAATACGGGTTTGTATGTTGTACTGATTAAACATCTTGTCCAGCATTTTTAACGACGATGGCCCCATTTTGACTCCGGGCTGTTCCATTGGAGCAAAAAAGGTTAGTTCAAAATTTTCCCTGAGTTTCTTTTCTTTCAAGTAATGATGCACATTGAAAATGAGTTCAAATGCTGGACCCCCTCTTACTGCTGATTTATCAGAAGGGTTTCCTCCAAAACCCATCGCAATTTTGCCATTTCCTTTGCTTAATAATTCATCCAATTGTTTGCCAATAGCCATAGAACCCTCTGGATTGCCACAGATTGAGAGGGTATGTTCATGTCCCTGTGGTTTCATCTTATGAGCTCCAAGGGCAACTATTAAATAATCATAGGAATAATTCTGATGGTTCCCAAAAACCATTTGCTTTTGGCTGTCAATCTTTTGTATTGTATCGATACTGAGATTGAAACGATGTTTTCTTTGAAGCTTTAGTAATGATATTTTTGCCTGCTCAAAAGTTTTTTTGTGAGTAGATATCCAAATAGAGATTGGGTAAAGAAATAAATAGTCGCGGTCGGATACTACTGTTACTTCGAATTGCCTGTTTTTTTGTAGAGAAATGGTCGCCTCAATGCCAGCAAAACCACCACCCAGAATCAATATTTTTTTCATTGCTTAACAATTTAATTTTACCGAAAAATTATTGAAATCAGTATTCTTTTGAACTAAACCATTTTGGTTAAAACATAAAATTACCTATTACATTCCTGCATCGGTTGCACCCTGAGCGATAGTGGATAAACACTATGATTTTTATCGGTTAACAGTGGTTTTAAAAAAGCAGATACAGATAAATTAAAAAAGCCACCCGTTTATGAATGGCTTTTCAGGCGTTTATTTTTTCTTATCCAAAAGGAATTCATCAATAATCCCTTTGAACATTTTTTTGGTCTCCTCGGGAGTTTGTGCAATACCGGCACTCATTTGGGGTTGTCCAACCATTGGGCAATGTAAAAAAGCTGGAATGCTCTGTATTCCAAAAGCACCGGCCAGTTCCCGTTCTTGTTCGGTGTTTATTTTGTAAACATAAATCTGGCCTTTGTATTCACCGGCCAACTCTTCTAAGATAGGGCCGGCAATTTTACAGGGGCGGCACCAATCGGCATAAAAATCAATAATGCAAGGTTTGTCGCCTTTATAAACCCATTTGTCAGGGTTTTTTTCGTAATCCCATACTTTTTCCAGGAACTGGGCTTTGGTCAAATGGATGGCTTTTACTGCTTCATCGCCGCTTTTGTTCTCGGCGGGTTGTTTGGTCTCAGTTTTTTTGTTTGATTTATCATCGTTGCCGGCTTTCCCGTTGGTACACGCCATGCTCGAAAGTAATGCGGTAGAAAATAATACCAATAAAATATTTTTCATTTTTCTGATTTTTTATTTGAAACTAATTTGCGAAAACACTAGCTACTTTGTTCGGCCATTGAGAAAGCCCCGTAAGCACAATAGCGGGCACATTTGCCACAATGGGTACATTTTTCTTCATCAATAATAGGTGCATTAAACGGGGAGTCTTGCGAGATTGCTCCAACGGGGCAAACCCGCATAATCGGGCACCAATGGTTCTGGGGACAACGGTTTTGCTCAATAATTACTCTTTTCATTTCAATTCTTGCTTTTATTAATTTAAATAATGTTTCAATGTAGCTATTAGTTGCGATGCTTGCATTACCCCTGAAGTCTGCCAGGCTTTTTCGCCATTTTTAAAAAGCATCATGGTGGGGATACTTCTGATTTGAAGTTGGGCTGATAGGGCAGGATTCTTGTCGGTATCAATTTTAATAATCCGGATTTGATCGCCTAATTGATCTTTTACCTGTTTTAAAATAGGAGGCATCATCCTACATGGCGCACACCACTCGGCATAAAAGTCGATTAAAACAGGAACTTCGCTTTTAATCAGATTTTGAAATTCAGTCATACGCTGCAATTTTTTTTCACATATTAACAAATTTTATGCCACAAATAGACATATCTAAATAATTAAATATGTAAACGAAAATCCAAAGAAGCTTTTGGGTTGCAGGATGGAGAAATGGAAGGCAACTTGATGTTTCCATTTTCTACCATTCCCTATTGATTCTGAATGTGAAATTTGAAATCAAAATCCAAAATCTGGTATCATCCGATGGAGATTATTTTACCATCACAGATACTGAAGGTCTTATTTTTTAAGGCAGACGGGTTCCCTTTGCAGCCCACCAGGGAATGGCTTCCAACCTTAGCCGACCGGATTTTACGGCAGGGTCCTCACTTGCAATTGTCATGGCTTCGGCAGTTGTTTCTACATCAAAAACTAATATTCCACGATAGTCGCCACCATCCTCAAATGGGCCGGCCACGACCAGTTTTCCGCTATCTGCCATTTTTTGAATGTGTTCCATGTGCCCTTTTTGGATGGCTGCCACAGTGGCAGAATCCTGGTTACGCTCTGGCCCAGCCATCAATAAGCAAAAGATGTAGCGTTTCATTATGTATGTTGTGTCACCTTCGGTCATGGCAAACTCACGGTTGGTTTGGCTAAAACTTTGTGAGGCAATTAAAATAAGCCCTAAAAATGCAAGGAATGATTTTTTCATAAACAGGAAGATTTAATGTACAGGGAATGAACATTTTGTTAAAGAAAATGTTCAAAAAAAAACCCGGATGTGTGATCCGGGAAACAATTAGTAAGGAAAGAAATTTTTATTCTTCATATACCGGACAGGCTACTTTGCCAATAAACAAAATACTTGCTGAGGGTTGATGGTAAATAGTAAAAATAAATGGATGGTTTGCCATAAATGTTGGTTTTTCTGGCCCAACTGAAGTCCATTCAAATTCAACAATGGTGGCCGCGGCAGCTTCACTGCCGGTTTCGTTTACTTCAATAAATGCCTTGTGCATCACACGACTGATAAAAATTTGCACATCGGTAATGTTCGAAAAATCAGCTTCATCAGCATTAAATGCTTTTAAAAGACCTAAAGCTTGCAGTTCATCGTTAATAAGCTTGGTGCCATATACGTATTTGAATTTTGGTAAGCTTAATTCAACTTCCTGATAGGTCATTTCATTGTTCCATTTTTTCCAGTTATCAAGGGTCAATTGTTCCAATAATCCATCGATACCTAAGGTATTATTGGGTAACAGACCAATCATGCAATAATTACTGTCGGCGTAGGGAAGCGAAATCATTTTGCCATATTCATTTGAAAGATAGCGGAAGGTGCTTTTTTGCCGCATGAAAGTAGTGGTAATATTCTCACTATTTTCTTTGGTGAAGGTCATTTCCTGGTTTTCTTCCTCATCGAACTGGTATTTCCAATCGGCTTTAAAATAAATAGCATTTATTAAATACATGATGGCATCGGGCGAAATGGCATCGAGCATATCCTGAATCCTGTCGTGGGTTTTTTCCTCAATCCAGTTATTGATAACATCTACCGATGCAGGATCAGTAAAATCAAGTGCACTTACCTGGGCATCAAAGTATTCAGCCACCAAATTTTTATAAGTTTCTTTTATGGGAGCACCTTCGCGTTGCCAAAGGGAATTGGCTACTTCAAGTGTGATGCCGTTGTTTGCCGGCGATATGTCGCTATACAACGATTTCATTGCTAAAAGGATGGCTGTATCTGCCTGATTTTGCCAGCCTAAAAGAGTGTTAAATTCATCACGTGTTTCATTGGCAGCCCCTGTTCCCGCCATTCCAAGAGCATAATACATGCTCATAGGTGAAATGAAAATGTTTTTATCAGTTTCTTCGTTCAATACAATTTCGCGGAAAATATCCATCGAAAAGCTGTTGTTCTGCTCTGCAATAGCCGACTTTAATACTGGATTGGCAGGAATCTCTTTTTTTGGGTTCACATCTTCGGTGGAACAACTAATTATAAAAAGAGGAGCAAGGAGGGTAAAAAATAGGTTTTTCATAACATACGGGTTTAATTCAACTTTAATAGATAGGATGAGTCCTAAAAAGGTTGCTTATCAAAACAAAAAAACTGCACGGATTTTCATTTTTGAGTTCTCCTTCTTAGGGATTCCTCCAGATGAGCATCCGTGCAGTTTTTAGAAATTACTACTGCCTAATTATTTATGTGCAATACTAAACCGGACCTGATGAATCTTCTGATTGTTTGACAGGATTATATAGTAGGTTCCTGGCATCAGATAGCATTCATTTTCCAGATTTATTGACAAATATCCATCGATAAGTTGGTATTCCTTTAAGAATAGGGTTTTACCCAACATGTCGATTATTTTTATTTCGATGTTGGAATTTTCCTGATCAATATACGAAATATTGATGTTTGAATTGGTTGATGGATTAGGGTATACCTTCAACGTAGATTCAAATAGGTATGATACTCCCACACTAACCGTAGAACTGAATGTATAGAGTCCATCGAAATCGGTTTGTTTTAACCGGTAATAATAAACCCCTCTCGGCAAATTGTTATCTGACGATTTGTATTGTCTTTCGACAACGCTATTTCCAGCACCCTTAATTTGAGCAATGGCTGTAAACGATTCTCCATCTGTTGAACGTTCGAGCGTAAAGTAATCATTGTTGGTTTCAGAAAGTGTAGCCCATGAAATAAGCACATCATTGTTGTATTGAACCGCATCGAAAGCAATTAATTCAATGGGAAGCGGATTGATACCTGACTCAGAAGCAGGAAGTACGGGACTGTAGGATGTAAATCCGGTACCAGTAACATGACACATGTTTGCCCCATCGCTTACCCCTGTATTTGTTCCCATTTGTACCCATTCACTACCATCGTAGTGTGCAAAAATCAAATCATTTAAATCCACAATCTTACTGCGGTCCATATCCTTAAAGTAAAGGGTCACATTTGGTGTTGATGTCCCATTGCTACGGGTAATATCCCAATACTCAATCCGGCTTACCCCATTTACTGAAGGATTACAATTTGTACAAGGATAAGTTGCAAACGGGTTTTGTGCAAATACATATTCTACAGTAAAAGCATCGGTAACCAATGAAGGTGCGGTAATTTCCAATGGTGCCCAAAAGGTTGAATCTCCCAATGGGAAGCTAAATGCATCGTTCCCTACTTTCTTTGCCGGACCATTTATGAATGAAGAATTGCTACCTGAACTTGAAGTAGCATTATCATTAAATGTCAATAAATTTAGTGCAGATGTAAATAAGATTCCATCGGTTAAAGTGAGCGCAGTATTGATATTTGCCGGGCTTGAAAAGGTAAGGCCTGTTGCACCCGTGTTGTTGAGAACCAATGTCCCAAAATTATGTGTTGCTGAACCTGAAAGGGTTTGAGCTAAACTACCGTTAAAGGTGACTGTTCCTGTATAAGGGGCAAATGTTCCATTGTTGCTCCAATTTCCTGAAACTGTAATTGGATAATCCAGGTTTGTAACACTCAAACCTCCCGCAAGGATGGCTAAGTTATTATTTACCACCAGTGCACCACTCAAGTTAAAGGTAGCTGTTCCATTTATGGTAAGATTATAGAAAGCCTGGCTTCGAGGAGTAATGGATTTTGTACCCGTATTGTTGGTTAATATCACGGTACTGGTTCCAGCTGTGAAAGTCCCTGTTCCGGCAATTGACCAATTTTCTCCAACGCTGATGGTACTGTTTCGTCCCAGCAGTGAACCGCCAGTTAATGACAACCTGTTGTTAATAGTCAGGTTATGGTTTGTTGTACCTCCATCGGAAGAAAGATCGACAACTCCCGCACTTTGTGTATATTGGTTTGTGGCCACAAGGTTGCTATTCAGCAAGGTAGTAGCATTTCCTGTGAAAGAAATGTTATAGAACGAACTGCCACCTGCATTAATGATATTGCTACCAGTCCCATTAAAGTAAACGGTCTTTGTACCCGGTGTAAAAGTCCCTCCGGTGTTTGACCAATCGCCACCTACATAAATGTCGAAACTATTTGAATTCAAATTACCGGAAGTTAGGGTGATGTTATTGTTCACTTGCAAGTTTGCCAACAAATTGTAGCCTCCACCACTATTAATCTCAACATTATTGAAATTCCCAGTTCCTTGTGTGACGGTGTATGTACCTGAAACTGCCATTAATTGGACGGTGGAATTATCCGCGTTAAATGTTCCTCCGGAATTGGTCCAGCTTCCGCCTGTTGAAATATTTGGTGAACCGGTAACTGTAAATGTTCCTTCGAACCATATATCTTCGTCCACTGAAAGGTTTTGGCCATTTACGGTTAATACTGCACCGTTTTCAATGGTTATCCTTTTGGCAGAAGCCGCAGCATCGGAAATAATTGGATTATAGGCATCCGGAGAAATTGTTACATTATTGGCGCTTCCGGGAATACAGTTACATAACCAGTTGGCGGGGTTGTGCCAGTTGTTGTCGGAGCCGTTGCCGGTCCAATAGGTTGAATTAATATTAGACCATGTCAATAGACCAGTTATGGGATCGGCTGGCATTACTGCATCATTTTCATAGTTGAACACTCCCAAAGTACCTGATGCATCTTTGAAGTTAGCAACTGTGGTACCTGTTAATCTAGTGACATTGTATGTTGGACCACTGTTAAAGGTCACATTGTCGATGATTTCATCGGCGGGTTCGCTTGGCAGGGTGTTTTCAAGGGTTAAATAAGTTCCTCCAGCTTTCCCGTTAGAGAAAATACCATTGGAAAGATTATTTCCGGCTTCAAGCGTTGCTCCGCTCTTTAAGTAAATCCCATAAGCATCCATGTATTCGAATTGATAATATTGAGCCGCAAAATTACCAAGGTTTTCCACAGTAAATGAATAAGTCCCGGAAGTTTGGCGTGTAATAATGGCCGGATTGAATTTATCGGTTCCGACTGCTTTAAAGGTACCGCCATCATAAATGGTTGCAATTGCATTGGCGCCCATTTTTAACGTCCCGTTTGGACCTATCAGGAAGTTACCTGTTCCTGTAACATACAGATAATCGGTTCCTGTACCATCGCCCATATTCAGGCTTAGTTGGTTCTGATTAAAGGTTCCGGCAGAAATTGTGAAGTTTCCATTTATTTTCATATTGTTATTTAAAATGGAATAATTCACAGCGGGTGCATTTATAGTTACATGGTGAAACGAGGAAGTGCTGTTGTCGATAGTACGGGGACCCGTTGTGGCATTAAATGTTACCAATCCGGCATTTGGGATGAATGAACCGGCATTGCCCCAGTTTCCGGCAATGGTTATGGAGTAATTGGCAGCCGAAGCATCAAGTGTTGAACCTAAAGCAATGTTCAAATCGTTACGGATGGTTGTGCTTCTTGCCAAAGTGTAAACCGTGGTTCCTTCAATATTTAAATTGTAAAAGGTTTTATTGCCATTATCAATGGTTTTTACGGAACCATCACCGTTAAAAGTAATGTGTCCGTTGTTGGTAAAAGTGGCAGTATTTGGAATCGTCCAATTGCCCTCAACCGACACATAATCGTTGATACTCTTGACTTCTAAAGTTCCTGAACCAACGATTTCAAGGTCGCCGGCAATTTTTAAGTCTGGATTGCCACTGTTATAGTCTGTTTCAAGGGTCAAACGGGCTCCTGTATTGATAGTCAGTTTTTTTGCCAATTGGCCAGAAACTGTTAGTTTGGGTTTATTTGTAACATTAGCAATAACTACATTTTCAGCTCCTGTGGGCACAATGTTAGGGCCAATATTGGCAGTCCAGTTGGCTGCATTGTTCCAATTGGTGCTGGCCGAACCATTCCATGTAAGAACTAATACTCCTGTCCAGTTAATCCGGTTATAATCGTCTTTCTCATACAATTGGCCGGAGAATGGGCCAGTGGCTTCCCAAAATTCCAATGTTCCACTGTTTTGAGTTTTTTCCACGTTATTTGATAAGGTTCCGCCGGGCACGGTTGGGAAACTCACATTATAGATGTAGTTGGGAGCTACAAAACTTTGGGAGTTCTCGATAACTAAAAATTTACCGTCATAAGAACCGTTGGTAAACGTACCATTACTAAAATTATGAGTTGCATCAATGACTCCGGTTGAAGTAACCCGGATACCATTGATATTCATATATTGGAATTGATAATATTCTGCATCAATCGTTCCATTACAGGTGAAACCATAACGGCCTCCATAGTACATATTGTTGGTAACAATAGCATTTTCCGACCCTGTTCCCACTACTTCAATAGATCCAGCAGAACCAATGACAACACTACAGCCGTCGCCGGGCATTAAAATACCGCCTGCCCCAAGTATGTAATGGCCATCGATGTTGATGTTATCGGTGGAGTAATTACCTAATGCTACCCTATACCCATTTCCGTTAAAAGTACCAGTGGTGAGGATGAAGTCGCCATAGCAGGCAAAATCACTTTCCAGCGTAAAAGTAGCTCCACTATTAATGGTAATACTGTTCAAATAGTTTGTGTTTGACGAATAGTTATAATTGGTACGGATGCGTGCACTTCCTGAGGTTTTGTTAAGCAGGAAAGTTCCGCTGTAGGCAAATGAACCATTTTCGGCATATAAATCGCCACCGATAGTTGAGGTGCGGCCGTTGGCAGAATAAATTCCATTTGTGACAATCAAATTTCCTCCAATGGTTTGATCTTTATTATTTGGAGCAGAAACTGTTCCTGAAAGTTTATCCAGCGTGATACTATAGAATGGGTTGGCGGAGTTGTCGGCCACATTGATTGTTTGGTTGCCATTTCGGTTGAAAACAACTTCACCTTGCCTTGGAATAAACAGTCCTCCCGTAGCATTGTTGTTGTTCCAGTTTCCTGTAATGCTAATGGAATAATTGTTTGTGGTAACATCAAAGGTTGCTGTATTAAAATTCAGATTACCCTGAATCTCAATATCGCCACCCAGAGTTTTGGTATTTGCATTGGTTAGGGTCAAATTTCCATACCTTACATTGGTGCCGCCCCCTACAATCTGGTTCCCGTCGCCACGGTAGTCCACAGTTGTGGATGTTCCCAGATTAGATGCTACAAACCCTGTAGGAAAATGGTTAGCACCCGTAATATAAACTGTTGCACTGTTTTCAACGGTAAAGGTACCCATGCCCGAGGTATTCGTAATTAGTTTATCCAGGATATCTAAACGGGTTACTCCAGCCGCTACCGTTAAATCGCCGGTGATATCAAGATTTCCTGTTAAAGTCAATACACGCCCAGTACAAGCAGCGGTTAAATTATGGAATGTTGAAGCTGTTACAGTTTGGTTTCCTACCGTGCGGTTGAAGGTCACGGTACCCGAGCCAGAATAATTCCCTGTACCTGTCCAGGTAGTTCCGCTGAAGGTATGGTTTTGGTTACCATCGTTAAAAGTTGCTCCCAGGGCAATGGTCACATCGCCAAGGAAAGCAATTGAACTTCCTGGATTAGCCTGTAACATTGAATTAATAGTTGTGGTTCCATTAATTGTACAAGTTCCGGAAATGTATTTAGTTCCGGTACCATTCACTGTTACGTTATAAAAATCGCCATTCGTGATGGTTTGGTCAACACCCCCATTAAAATTTGTAGTACCTGTTCCGGGGGTATATGTTCCCTGATTATCGAAATTACCACCTAAATTGAGGGTATATGATGCTGTATTGGGAACCACAGTACCATTTGTGATTACTAAACTGCCCAAAATATTGATGGTACTTCCACTTAGGTAGAAGGTGGTTGCAGTATTGTTGAACTCGACATTATAAAAATTAGAGGTCAGGGGAACAATGGTGACATTGCCGCTACTTGAATTGAAGATGACCGTAGCATTTCCATTTATAAAGGTACCGTTTGAACCCCGGGTCCAGGAACCACCGCAGATGACATTGCTTTCATTATGCGAAACAATCAATTTCCCGAGGGAGGTCCCTTCACCAATGGTAATATCCCCAAATGCGGTAATGTTAAATCCCCCATCCAGTTCCAAAACCCCGGATGTAATCCGTAGTTTTTTACATTCACCGTTTACATTCATAATTGGGTCATTGGGCACACTTCCCGGAATAATGGCATCAATTGTACTGCTTGGCACGCCATCGGACCAGTTGGCTGCATCATCCCAGTTGCTGTTTGAGGCTCCTGTCCAAACTGTTTCTAACACGCCGGGCCATTGTAATTTACCCTGTGTGGCATCGGCAAGAATTGCAGGTGGCCCTGCCGATAGTTCGTCTTTTTCATATTTATAACTTCCCAGATTTCCACTCAAAACACCACTAAATGTAATATTGGGCGAAGATACCTGACGTTTTACGTTGAAAACCCCGGTTACCGGAGCAGTGGAACAGTTGAATGTTACATCAATAATGTTTCCTCCGGCATAGGTTCCTGCTTCCAAATTCAGGTAACAGGCACCTGCAACGTTGTTGATGTTTGAAAATGTTCCGTAGGAGAAGTTATTTGTTGCATGTAGCGTGGCGTTTGATTGGATGTCGATTCCGGCATTGGCCAGATATTCAATTAAGTAGTATTTGGCCTCGATATTCCCACGGTTTATGGTAATTGCTTGCCCTCCAGTTGTGGAGCGTGTTATAGTAGCAACTTCGGTTTGGTTGTTTCCAACAATCCTTAAAATAGCTTTTGACGGATTGCTGGCATTATCAACCAGCATGGAACAAATCGAGGTCTGATTCTGGAATTGAAGTGAAGCATTGGCATCAATATCTAATATACCTTTGACGGTAAATATTTTTGGATTGGCAGTATTGTAGCCAAAAGTCAATACATTTCCGTTAAGTTTTACATGAGCATCTTCATACAAATTGATAGTCCTTCGGATGGTTGTGGATGCACCTATAAGGTTATAGATATTGGTTGAACCTGTATCGTCGCCAAAATTAACCACCCAGAAAGTTCCCGTTCCATTGTTGATAGAAACATCTGCCGGGGCATTAAAGGTTACCAAACTTTGGTCGTTATGTGTAAATGTACCTGTATTGGCATAATTCCCTCTTACCGTTAAGGCAAAATACGCCGAGATATTATCGTAGTTATTCAATGTTGAAGCAATGATGTTAAGATTATTTACATCCCAATTGCTATACATCCGTTTGGTGCCGGTACCGTTTATAGTTACGTTGTTGGCTGTAAACGAGGGTGTATTGATGTTCTGGTTGCCCCCATCAAAAGTAATATCAGCAGAGGCGGTGTTCCATGTACCGCCGGCAGTATTTGTTACTGAACCATATATGGTGTAGGGGAATGCTCCCATCGAAACACTGGCGGTGGAACTAATAGTGAGTGTTCCATTAAAATCGGCACCATTTGAGATGAATGATACGGCATTGGTTCCTGCAAAGTCGATATTTGTAAAGTAATTATCGGAGGCACTTGAGCCTGGGTTTATGGATTGAGCACCGCTTCCCGATACTGTTAAGGTTGCTGAGTGTCTGTATTTTCCGCTATTTGCCCAAGTTGCCCCATTGAAGGTGATATTCCTGCCAGAGGTTACGGTTATATTGGGGTTGATGGTCGCGTTGCCATTGATAAGTACCGTACTTGCCGATCCCAATATTTTGGTTCCAGTTCCTGAGAAAACAACATTTTCAAACCGTAATTGGTTGGTATTATTGATAGCCTGATCGACTCCATTAAACGTAAAGGTAACCCCGGGGGTTGGTGTATAGTCGTAGATGGCTGTAGTGGCTCCACCTGTAATGATGCTCTGGCCCGCATCGGTAAAAATACAAGTACCCATGTTTAAGTTTCCTGCAACCCGGAGAGTTGAGATTCCATCGGTAGTTACTGTTTTTGTATTTTGATAGGTAAGCATCCCATAGGTAATGTTATTGTCGGTATAGATGGTTTGATCGGTTCCGTTAGGAGCCCTTAAATAAACCGCGCTATTGCTATGGATGCTATAAGTTGTAAAGCCTTTAGGCATGGCAACATCGGTGGCAGAAGGGGTAGCATTGTACAACCGGGCATTGTTTTCCATTGTAAAGGTTTTGCCAACCCCTGTACATGTCATAGTTTTAGGAAGAGAGTAGTTCCAAGGATCCATTAAAAGATAAATACCATTTTTTACGGTAGCATTTCCTGAGATTGATAGATTATTGTTCATTACTTTCCAACTACCTACAGTTCCACCGAATTCGATGTTGTTGAATCCTGTAATATCGGTATCAATGCCCCAGTCACCACCAATATGGGTCAGTTTTGTGGTTCCTGTACCCCAGACTATTTGTTGGCCTCCGGTTGGGAATGTTATGTTTCCGGTTAAAATAAGGTTGGCACTGTTGGTTGCCATGTCTAAGACCACATCGGTATGGCTAATGATTAAACTTCCGGTCACTTTTAAATCACCGGCTTCGGGCACCTTGTTATAATTGGTGGTGCTGTTGTTTTGCAGATATAAATTTCCGTAGGACCAAGCGGTACTGTTTTTAACAACCTGGTCGCCCCCGGCATATCTGTAAAATACGTTGCTAGAGTTGGACATAGAAATTGTCTCAAAACCAGTAGGGAAGTTATCTACCCCACCCAGGTATATGGAACCATTGTTGGTAAAAATATTAGAAGGTACGCCACCGTCAATCACATAGGTGCTGAAATCGACCCCGCAACCGCTATTGACCACAACATCGCCCCAAATCTCGCTGGCTTTATAAAATGTTTTGGTTCCTGTGCCTGCAAAGGTAACTTTGTTAAAACGGGTAGTGGTGGCACCAGTATTGTCAATTTGTTGATTTCCACCATCAAAGATTACCATTCCATTTCCGGTTTGGGTAAATGAACCATTGTTGATCCAGTTCAGAGCCAAATAAAGTTCGCTTTCTAGCCCATTGAGTGTTGTTGCAGCGCCAATGGTCAAATTTCCATTTACCTCAATGTTTGTCAAAAGGGACAACGTGTCTGTCCCTGCTTTTGTAAGGTTATAGAAAGTTCCGCTTGAAACAGTTTGTTTAGCTCCGTCAAAGGTAACTGTACGGGTTTTTGGTACAAATACCGGAGCTGAGTCTGCCACCATCAGCCAATCGCCACCAATAGTAATATCGCGTGTTAATACATCAAAGGTTCCTTTTACAAAGGTCAAATCGTTGTTGATATCCAAATTTGAACCAAGAGAAAAAGTGGCTGCTTGCGAGGAGTAAAGTTGTAAATCGTAAAATGGATTGGTTGCCCCGGCTGTAATGGTTATGGGTTCGTTATTCGCCTCTAAATTTATTTTTCCATTACCGTGGGCAAATGTTCCAGAATTGGTCCAGTCGCCGTGAACAGTTATTTCGCTGCCAGCATTTAATACTGAAATAGAACCTCCGTTACTTACAACTACGGCTCCGAATACCTCTAAGTCGTAACCATTATCTAAGGCAATGCCAAGGCCGGCACCTCCATCATTGATTATTATACGGCCGCATATTTCATTAGCGTTTAATACTGTTGCTACTGGATTGGGACCCACATAGTTGCTTTGGTTCAAATATACATAGTGGCTGCTGTCGTAAGGTGATGTACCGCCTTCCCAGTTTAGGTCATTGTGCCAATCTGCAGAAACATCACCCTGCCAGAAGAACCCATTGGGGTAAGTCCAACGGACAAAGCCTGTTGATGGGCTTGCGTCATCTGTTTCGTAAATTGGTCCTGCCAATGATCCAATGCAGTCCTGACATTCCACATATCCATTGTTTGGGTCGGCAGGTGGCACATCTCTTTTGATATTTCTGTTGGTAGTACCTCCACTATTGAAAGTAACTTGATCCATGGTCAGATTCTCTACATTATCAATAGGTAGCCCGTTTAAATCAATATAAGCGGTAGATGTTGCCGTACTTGCTCCCGAAATAAAGATTCCGTTGCTAAAATTGTTGGTCGAATCTAAACTGCCTCCGTTAATTGTTATACATCCATTGGTTCCAGCACCTATTCCTTCGCACCGGTAATATCTGGCATGAAAAACACCACTCGATTGTGTAACATAAAAAGTACCTGCTGTTTTAGTCAGGGTTGCGGCATTCCCTGCAAGACCCACCAATTTAAAGGTTCCCCCTTGATTTCGGATGGATTGGTTGTTATTAGTAAAAATCACATTGGAACTTTCGTTTACAATAAATTCAGCTCCTGCGTTGATGACAATTTTTGTGTTGGCATCATAAACAGTGATGTCGTGGCTGTTTAAATTAAACGCCCCTTGATTGATGGTAAAATCATAGTTGCTATAAAGGGAAAAGTTATTTAGAAGCTCGTAAGTGGTACCCCCAGTGGCATTGATGGTTAGAGATCTGAAATTTACACCGGTCCCCGGATCAATTTGTTTGGCTCCGCCAGTGGCATTGAATATGACCTGGGCGCTTGCATTGTTTGTTTGGGTAAAGGTACCCGAATTATAGAAACTTCCCCCGATAAATATTTTGTTGATACCGGTTGTAAATGTTCCACTGAGAATAGTAAAGTCGTTGTCAACATCTAAATCGCCAGATACTGTAAAATTGGCTGAAAACTCAATGTTGTAAAAGTTTTTGTTCGTGTTTTCATCGGCATGTCCAGTGGTAATAGTACCTCCACCATCAAACCGGACCAAACCCTGGCGTGCTTCGAAAACTGCTCCGGCGGCACTCATATCCCAGTTCAAACTGACTAAAATGTTGTTGTTTTCGACACTGTTCACATCTAAGGTTACCCCGTCGTTGATGGTCAGGTTACGTTTGACGGTCATTTGGCCATCGTGCAGGGTTTTTATACCTGTACCGGCAAATACCACATTCCAAAAATCGGATGCCCCGATGGATTGATCGGCACCATTAAAGGTTACAGTACCTGTATTCAAATGATAAAATGTCCCATTATTGACCCAATTTCCGGCTACTTCAAAATTTACATAGGTGTTTCCATCTCCAATAATATAAGCATACACATTTTGCCCATTATTGGTCCAGTTTCCGGTTACAATAACACTTCTGGTTGGTTCAATCACAGCAGGATTGTAAAGGCACCGGAACATTTTATTTGTAGTGGTACTAAATGTAATATTATGGAAGGTCAATGGGTACGCACTGTAATGCCGTATTTCCTGGATGTCGGTTCCGTCAAAAATTACGGTTCCGGTTCCCGGGATAAAAGCATTGTAGGCTGCGTAAGTGTTGCTGTTCACATAAAAGTTTCCTCCCACATTCAACTGGTGGTTATTCAAATCAAATATGGAGGCGTCGGTAGTTAATATCAGGTTCCTTTTTATAACAATATCGGTGTTTGCTGTTACGGTTTGGTTGCCTGCTCCTGTATTTTTAGTGATGGTGACATTGCCAAAATAACTATTGATATTTGATTGGATAGTTTGATCGGCTGTTGTGCCCGTAAATGAAACCGTGCCCCCAATATCCTGGGTAAAAACCCCACTGTTTTCAACCGTCCAATTTCCGTTCACGATCAAATTACGTCCTTTGGCAGCAAAAGTAGCTCCCGTTTTTACAGTAAAACCACCATATACAGAAAGGTTACCTGCCGGGCCTGAAAGTGAATCAATACCCGTGTTGGCAATTTCAAGATGTTGGAAATTACTTGGGTAGATGGTTTGATCGATGCCATTAAACACAACCGTATCGGTTGCAGTAAGATCTGCTACCCTTGTATTTGCTGTGCCTAATTGCCAATTTCCTGCGATGTTGATCGTAAATCCTGCTGCCCTAAAGTAAGGGGTGGCAGTAACTACTAAAATATCACCATTGATATTTAGGTCCCCCGTAGCCTCTTTTATATACGTATTGCTTAAAGCAATATTTCCGTAGGTTACACCATGTGGAATGTATTGGGTGGCAGTGTTATTGGTAAAATGTACGGTTCCGTTCGTTAAGTCAACGGTTCCCAAAAAGTTATTTAAAACAGCCGTTCCAACGTTGGTTGCTGTGGTGCTTAACCGGCAATTTTGCCCTAAAGTTAAATTTTGAGGAGTACCGCCGATGCTGTTGTCGTTTAAAACAATATCCAACAAATAACTTCCGGTACTTCCACAAGTGGCCGTAAAATTCCCTAAAAGGTTCAGGGTTGCTCCAGAAGTAATCGTTTTTGTACGGGTAGCCGAAGGAGATGCCAAAGTAAAGGCCAGGTTGGTCAGGTTGTAAGTGGCTACTCCCATGGTTTGTATGGCATCATCGGCATCTAAGGTAAGGGTGCCGCCAGCAGTCATGTCAATAATGGCAGCCGTAGCATTGGTAATATTGCCGTTTATGGTAAAGTCATATCCGGCTAGGTTGAATGTAATTGGGTCCGTTTCAAAACGGATATTTCCTACTACATTAATAGTTCCATCTGCGGTTCTGTTATGGGCATTTGCATTTTGTGCATTTTCAAGATACAGGTTACCGTATGTTAATCCGGCACCACCACGAATGACTTGATCCATATCCCTGTCGTATAAAACTGAAGAATTGGTGGCCATGTTGTAAGCCGCGAACCCGCTAGGGAATCCATTATCATCGCGCACATATAAATTGAATCCTGCTCCAAGGGTAAAGGTTCCCGTACCTGAAAGGTTTGTGTTACTGTTAATAACCAGATAACCTGATTGAATAGTCACATTTCCATTAACCGATACATCTAATGAGGAAGCGGTAGTAATATAGATGTTCCCAGCAATGTTTAAATCCGGTAAAAGGGCAAAGCTAAGGGTTGGGTTGTTACTGGTAATATTTCCACCCTTCATGGTAATGCTACCTGAAAAATTACAGGTGCCGTCAATGGTTAAATTGCTTCCTATCTCGTGGTTGCCGGTTCCATCAGCAACGGCTCCGGTATTGATAGTCAGATACCGTGTAGTTGTTATATCACCAGTCACTGTTTTGGTGGAAGCCCCGTTAAATGCTAAATCGTAAAAGGTAACATCTCCCGCCAGGTTAACGGCTTGGTTACTTGTTCCATTAAATGTAACTAAAGCGGTATTGCTGGTAAAACGTGCAGTAGTGGCAACACTAAAGTTTCCGGCAACATTAAAAGCATCATCTGTCAATTGCACCTCTTTGGTATCGGATACGGTGAAATCGCCGAGGATATTCGTTGAAAATGCCACTGTTGTAGAAGCAAAATCGACAGCCCCGGCACCAGAACAAGTTACATGGTAAAAATTAATAGCTGTTGCATCGGTGGGTGCAATGGTAGAAACTGTTCCATCGAATACGATGGTCCCTGAACCCGTACGCACTCCGGTACCTGTTTCGGTCCAGTCGCGGGCCACGGTATGTGACAAATCACCATCGTTGAACACGGCTCCATTTTCAATTATCACACTGCGGTTAACATCCATTGAAGTATGGGCAGTTGTGATAGTTCCCGTTTTAAAGGTAACGGTATTAAAAGCGATGGTATTTCCACCATTTACTTTGGACGAAGGTCCATAAAAATTGACATTAGCAACATTTGATGACGAAGCCCTTAGGTTTGTTGAACCTGAATTGTTGAAGTTCCCATATATATTTATCTCATGAATGGCAGAAGAGCCCACCGTTATGGCACCTCCTGTTTGAACCGTAAGGTTTTCACGTGTTGTAAGGTTACGTATGGTGGCATCGTTTCCGATAATCAGGCTGCCTGAAACACCATTGCCAACAATCAGTTCCAAAACATCAATATCCCCATTCAAAGTTACATTATGGCTATCCATAATTTGGAAAACTGCTGATGCATCGGTAAAATGCCCTGTAGGGTCTGCATTCCAAATGGCCGGATTTAAAAAGTCCCCACTGGAAACCGTATAATAGGTAGAACCCGGATAAGTCCAGTTGATAAGTGTTCCGGGGTTTCCGTTGTCGTTATCGAAACTTTCCCCCGCGCGGGTTCCGGTAGCATCTACAAAATTGATGGTTCCGATTCCGCTGGCACGGTTTACGTTGTACCCTGACGGGTTGTTAAAAACAGTATTTGTAGCTGTTACGGGGTTGTTTGTCGAAAAGTTGGCTCCTGAAAGTTGCAGGCATTGCGAACTGTTGCAATTGGTTCCAAAGGTTCCATAGCTAAAGTTGTCGGCGGTTCCATCGGCAGTGCCTCCGGTAGCCACGGTAATTCCATTCCCGGTAAGGTAATCAACCGAGAAATATTTCATTACTAATGATGCCCCTGAGGCATTGTCGATATAAAAACGGTTTCCTGTTGCTGATGCGGTTAACGTTGCTAAGTTACCTGCTGTTCCAACAATAGAAAGAGTTCCCGAATTTTGAACCGATTTACTTGCGGCATAATAAGTTAAAACAGCATTTTCGTCAATTTGGAATTCTCCACCGGCAGCAATAGTAATATTCCCATACACATCAAGGTCTTTGGTATTCATGTCTAAAGTAGCCCCATTCCCAATGCTGATATCGTTACGTATATAATCGGTAGATGAAGTCAAAATATCGAAACCTAAAGTTGTTTTATTAGAGGTAGCACCCAGGTTTAGATTGTAAATATCAAAAATTGTTGGTGTACCATCGATGGAGTGGGCCACATTTCCTGTTATGGTAAGATTTGTATATCGGATGGTATTGATGTATAAATCGAGATTTCCATTTACCGTTAAATTGCCTCCTACGGAAAGAGCGTGGATAACATCTACATTATTGGTATAAAGCGACCCACTGTTAATAAATACACTTCCGGTAATTTGATGCGCACGCGGAGTTGTGTTGTTACCAATATATACTGTGGCATTGCTGATGTTTAAATCGCCACTTAAAGCCAGGTTCCCGGTAAAGGTTTTGGTTCCGGCAGTCGAAAAGGTAACATGATTAAAATTGGATTCTGCGCCAATATTTTGGGTGCCTCCGTCAAAGGTAAAGGTTCCTGCCGAGGCAAGGGTCCCCGCGTTTGTCCAGTCAACCAAAACGGTATGCACAAAAGCACCGGCATCAAAAGTAGAACCTGTTCCAATATTTACGGAGCCTTCCATGTCAAAAGCAAAACCGGCTGTAGTGGTATTGCTTGATGGATTAATGGTGAAGTTGTAAAGCTGGAATGCGGTTGGGGTTCCCGAAAAGGAATGGGCAACATTTCCATTCACTATTAGATTCGTCCGGCTATCCCCATCGTACCATAAATCGAAGGTGCCGTCAATTATTAGATTGCCTGTAACTGTTAAGCTATTTGTATAGTTTGAAGTTCCATTTGTAAAAGAAGAGCCTGATGCTACATTAATATCATTCCCAACATTATAGCTAAACAAGGAAGCACCGCCGGTATTTAATGTTAAAGTAGAGTTATTGCTTAAATTAATAGCTTGACTAAAACTGGCATTTGAATTCAGATAAAATGTATTACCCCCGTTTGCATTTAAGTTGGTGGCCGATAAAGTTCCCGTTGTTTGAGTCAGAGTGGCAGCAAATCCACTATTTGCGGCTACCAAATTTCCCGTAATTGCCACATTATTCGTGGTAGTGGTAAGTAATGCCGTTGCCAAAAGATTTTGATATGTTAAATTTCCATTGATAGTTAAGGCTCCACTTGCTGTTTTTGTATTACCTCCCTCAATATTCAAATGATGGTAAGTAGTTCCTGTGGTCCGGATGGTTTGTGCCCCATTTAAACCATAGATTATTGTATTTGGGTTTGCTATGGCTGTTAAGGTACCATTGGTATTAAAAGGTTGCGTGGCATTTTTGTAACTAAGGGTGGTATTTACATCGTTTATCCATTCGGCTCCCGCACCTATACCATCAAGTGTACCCGTAATGCTTACTGTTGAAGTGTTCTTATTGGTAACAACATTTCCTGTCCCAATCCTTACGGCATTGGCAAAATTAATAGGTGAAGTACCTTCAATATCTTGTGTAGCGGTAAAATCTCCACTACCTGCATTAAAAGTTCCGTTGTTTACCAAACCGCCTTGAAAAATCATTTCACCCGATGTGTTCTCGGTGGTGGTAGTCCAGGTGCCACCGGTATATACTGTAACTTTTCCCTGAAAGGTATTAACACCTGTGTTGTTTCCGTCGCTTAAAGTCCCATAAATATTGGTGGTTCCGGAGACAGTGATGGCAACTGTATTTAAATTTAAGCTTCCCGTTGAGCTGATAGTCAAATTACTTGGATTGACGGCAACATCACGGGTCACGGCATGTAAAATTTCAACTGAATTTCCATCCGAAGGAACGGTTCCATTATTCCAAGTGGCCCCTGTATTCCAGTTTCCATTTGCAACAGTATATTTATCGGGTAACGAGGCATCAAAGCACCCTGTGTTTTCTCCTAAAGTCCAGGTACCAAAAATAGCTGAAGTTGCAGAAAATGTTAATTGATTGTTTCCGTGATCATAGCTGGTACCTGCCTGATTTTCAGTCCATCCGGAATATAAACGCCCTGTTTTTGTTAAATTTCCTTCAGTTATTGGGCTGGAAACATCATTGTCGGTATAGGTTAATGAGCCGGTTATCGAAGTGAATGTCAAGTTGGTGGAGCTAAAATCCCAATAACGTTTAATGGCATTATCTGCTCCGTTTAACAAAGGATGGCGTTCCCCAACCACTTTAATGTACATTGTTCCATTATAATCGCTACCTACTACTGTAGATAAAACTGCCGGCGAATAATCGGCACCTGTTCCGATGGGATAGGTATGTTGCCAATCGGCTGCAATGGTCCCTGTTTTAACCAATCGCCCACCATTGGCAAAGTTTATCATACTTGAGGCTGATGGGGTCCCGGCAAAAGTAGCGGTTGCGGTCACGGTTAGGTCAAATCCTGCAAGGTTTAATAACCCGTTATTTAGAGTTAATGTTCCTCCCGTATTAATGGTGGTGGCTGCTACCAGATATTTTGTGCCTCCATTGTCAAGTGTAAGATTGTAATAAGTCCCGTTATCAATCCTTTGATTGCCTGTGCCGTTAAAATTAATGGTACAGGTATTGGCTGTAAACACATTTACATCAAAGTTTCCTCCAATTGTAATAGTTGATGTTGCTCCTGTCAGGCGGCCATAATCACCTGTACCCAGATTCCCGGTAACATTTAAAATTCCGGCATCGGTAAAGGTTATGTAATTCTCGGTATTTGACCCGGCCATAACAATGTCCCCATTAACAGTTACGGTTCCCGTACTAATATTCAGGTTTAATTTTCGATTACCATTGCTTGTGTTCGTCATGGTTATTGCTCCGCAGACCAAGCTTCCGGTACCAATATCAATGGTTTGAGTTACATCAGCCGAAGGTGCTGAATAAGCCAAAGTACCGCTCATTGTAATAGAGTTTGCACCACTAATGGTAACCAATGTATTGGTACTATTGGCGGCAAAAGTTAGCGATTGACACTCGGCTGCTACATCAACGGTACATTGTGCACCATCAGCAATAGTAACATCGGTGGATGATGCCGGTATTCCATTGTCCCATCTTGCTCCATCACTCCAGTTTCCTGTTCCTGAAAATGTGGTTTGCGAAAAAGCAACGATGCTGTTTATGAATACTATTGATACAAGTAGCAATCTTTTCATATTTATAGTAATAAAATATTTATTAATCATTCTTTTGTAATGGGTTTCTTTGTTATAATTTCCCTTTAGGTTGCACCACTTTAATTTGTGGTTAAAAGTATAAATTTTTTAACTTATTTAACGAAAGTCAGCGATTTAGGTTTGAAAATTATGGCGAATGGCAGAGGTGTTTTGCTCAAAGGTAAAAAATGAGGTGCAAAATGAAATACCCAATTTTCTTTTGCACTTTAACAATGGAAGGAGATGGTTAACTTTTTATTATTCAATTATTGAGGGTATTCCTTAAAATGAAATTATCGGGATGAATCTTTTCATTTTTATCCATCTGATTTATTAATTTCTATGATAAATTTTCAGGCTCGGGATTTAAAAGATATAAACTGTCTTTTTAGGTTCCGAAGTTTTCCCGTTTTTTTCAAACGACATTAATTGTTACTTTATCTTTTACAAACTGATTTTTTAGCCAATTTGCTCCCGCAGGCTTTCGGGAAACAATATGAATACTATAGACTTAGAATCCTTCCTGAATTTAATATAAGCTTAGGGGGTTAACTTATAAATTGGAGAGTTATACCGTGTAACTGTATCTGTTAATTAAAAAAATGGAACTTTTACTCCTTCATAAACTTTAGGCTTATCCTTTTTTTAGAATCCGATGGGATTAAAGTAACTATATAAATCCCATTTTTTAAATCAAGCAAATCGAGCCGATAGGTATCAGCAATGACTGACAACTCGTTTAATCGGATATTTCTAAGGTTTTTGCCAAGAATATCGGAAAGTACCACTTCGCCATTGATGTCAGTAGTTATATTAATAAACGATGACGCTGGATTCGGATAGATAGTGAAATTTAATAGCGGTGAATTTTCATTAATAGCATTGGTAACATTGGCAGTAAAACTACCCTTCATGCCCAATGATTCATGGGGAGTGCAAACATAATTATATGTCCCTTCAACAGTAACTTTGTATTCAAATGAAGTTGAGGTTGAGGTTAACGGTGAATCCCATGCTTCTGCACCATTAGGAATTACTTTTGATGTAGTGGTATGTGAACCGGCTGACCATTCCCAGCGTACAGTATCACCAACAATTACTGTTATATTTGAGGGTGAAAATGAGGTTCCCGATTGTTTAATCACGTGGATGGATGAGTACGATTTATTACAACCCAGCAATAGAATTGCAATGGAAAAGATTTTTATTGCTCTCATTTTTTATTTATATTGATTCTAAATTATAACATCGGAATTGGAATATTGTTTTGGAATCGAACGAAAAATTAAATACACCTTACCTGATTATATTTGTTTGTTGTTTTATCGTCAATTTTGACTTGTTTATTTAAAAAATATATCTGGTTAATTGAACAATAGACCCGATAATGGTTATTTTACTAACGCTACGAGGGTTTTAAACCCTCGTAGCGTTATCTCATCCAATAAATTTCCAGTTAAAATATTGGTTTCTTGATGCTTCAATCCAAAACTCACGTTATTTTAGTAAAAACATCCATCGGATGACTTTTCGGAGTGGACTCAATTCTAGGCAACAAAAAAGCCATCCAGATGAATCTTTCAATTCCCTTCCGGATGACTTTTTAAATTTTATGACAAAATCTCAGGTTTGAGATTCAAGTAAGCACCTCTGTTTTACTCTTTTTTAGGCTCCGGGGCTTTACCGTTTTTTAACCGATCAAATAACTGCATGGCCGCGTATTTGGCTGCGGCAATGGTTTCGCGGTTTACCTTTTCAATAATGCTCCCCCGGGTCAAATCTTCAGGTAAAATGTACCCGTTCATCAGTAGCAATTGAATTATCATGTTGTTGATGACGGTTTCTTTGTTGTAACCTTCAGCAATATAAAGCGAATCGGCAAATTCAGCAAACTCAACTGCGAATTCAGCAATGTTAGGTAAATTCATCAATTGCAGGTATGTCTCACTAAAGCTGCTTAATTCAATATTCAAGTTGGGGGTTACCAACAAAGGGCTGAATACCTTTTCTTTCTTTTCAGGCTGGAACCCTTTCAAGCGGGACAAATCAACATCTATCTTTGGATTGTCGATGCGTACAAATTTGGCTTTGCGCATCTGTTCCATTTGCCACAACCAGAAGTTGTAACGGTAAACCTCGGAATTTCCTTTGTGGCCGTTGAAAATGTGTTTGTATTTTTCGTGAATGTTCTTCTTCACCTGATTTTTGTTTTCGTTGATTTCAGGTCGGGCAATACGGACCTCGCGGATCAAGCGGCGCATATCTTCGGCAGCAGTTTGGGGGCCGGTAATTTCTTTGCCTTTCCGGCCAATATCGGTAGAAAGGATTCCCAATTGGATTTTTTTGCCTTCTCCCGTTTTAAGCACCTCAATCAGGTTTTTCTTGCCTTCCAAAGCTCCCATTTCGTCAATAAACGGTTGGCCTCCGGGTGTGCTTGCCAGCGCATCGAACAATTGGTTGAACAGGCTCCGATCGATTTTAACAAGCATTTCCTCATCGGCATTTGCAGCTACAGCTACAAAACGGTTTTTAATGACATCGAAATTTACCTTTGAAATTCCATAAGTTTTTCCATTTTGGGTAAATCCTTTGCCTTTGAAAATTTTGTTCACCATGCCATCCAAATCAATCTTATCCATCATTTTATACGATGAACATAGGAAGAACTTGCCCGTAAATGAATCCAGTTCCCAATCCAACACGTCGTCGATGTAGCTTCCGTGGGTATCGAGCACCTCAACAATGTTTTTATCGCCGGTGTATCGCAACAACGTCCGTTGGAAGTGAGGATTGTCGCCGCTGGTAGCCTTCTCTTTACGTTCACCATGTGAGTCGCGGTAAAGGATAAAGTTTTCAGGATTCTGATAACGGGTAATTCCGGCCTCCTCGCGGGCAAAATTACTAGCCGTGAGCATAATGTCTATTTTGAAAGGCATCCTCACATCGCAAAGTCCACTGATGGTACTACGCGAGTTCAAGTCTTCCACATTGGAATCGGCTGCACTTTCAAACAACGAATAGTAATATTTGATATATTCCGGATCGAAATCGGTGACGCGACTAAAATCACCCACTTCAGTTCCAATACCGTATAGATTTCCATTGGCATCAGGAAAGACATGGAACATATCGCCGGCAATGCTTTTCAACGAACGTATCCCGGTCAGGTTCTTTTTCATCCATTTGAGCATCATGGCCGCCAGCATCTCCGATTTTCCTACACCGCTATCACCGGCAATCTGGACAACAAACACGGCTCCGTCTTCTTCTTCTACGGCAAACATAGACCCGTGAACCGGGATTCCGCCCATCTCTTTCACTTTCTCGTTCATCACTGTCAAACGGGGTTTTTTAATGTTGCCATAATAATCGCCTTTTTGCGTAAGCGGTGTCACAATGGTTTTGATATTTCCTTTAGGCCCTTTAATATCGAAAAAGCCCACTTTTGGGAACGAAATTACCTTTGAAGGTGCACCATAAAAGCAGATGGTGTCGGGTACAAAATTCCGCACTTCGTCAATGGATGCGTCCTGAATGTCGAGCAACCGGAAATTATCTGCCATGTATTTCATGTAGCTCTTGTGGTAAATGAAGAGTTCATTCAACAATCCGCCATTGAAAATTTTACAACGGTAATCGCCCATGTCCATGTTAGCCACAAATTTTTGAAGCCTGTTTACAAAGAAATTGCCCAATGGGCGGGTATCCAAAATTTTAATGTATTCCCGTGAGTTTACATCTGCTGCGGCAAGTGTTTTGGCCTTGAATTCTGCTGCTTTTTCGTTTTCCATCCGGTCGATGCGGTGGAATGCATACTCCCGTTTTTTTGCATCGGTAGCTATGCGGGTATGTGTTTGGACGTTAGTTTCGGTACCTATCACGCCGCATTCGCGCATCAATTCAGGGATCCATTTCAACCGGCCATTTTCAAATTTCTCCAGTGGATGGTTTTTTACATCAAAGTTTTTATGTAGCGTGATGCCATGCTGCACCATCTCGTTGATGGCTGAATTTTGCTGTGCAAACTCGGCTTCAGTCAATCGGATAACCGAATGGGTGTACCTGTCGTAGTGCTCGTTGCTTTTGGTCTGGTTCATCAGGTTGATGAGGAATAAAGTAAATAACCTGATTTCGCCGTGCAATCCACTGTTTTCAATGTTGTGTTTTCCTGTTTCCAAAACTTGTTGCCAGAGGTCTTCAATATCGGTAGGGAACGATTTGTAAAGGAATTCCCCAATCACTGCCTCGGCTTCCATGTTTCCGATGGATTCAATCTGCTGGTTGTATCTTGAAATTAAAGCTAGGACTTTCTCTTTGAAGAGGTCTTTCCGGCTCGATAAATATAGGCGGGTCAATTTCTCAACCGCCGATATTTCAGGGTTCAGCACTTTGTCGTTGATGGTTTTTTCGATGTAACCATAAAGTTTTTGACCCAGTTTGTTGTTTTGAGCCGTAAATTGGTCGTAAATGCTAGCGGCCAGCCGTTTTAAAAACAAAGCGGTGTTGATGTCGGAAGCCTTTTTGCCAACTACTTTTTCAAATTTCTCAATGCCTTTTGCCACCAATTCGGCTAAGGATGGTTCCAACGGGTTGTTCTCGAACGGTAAGTTGAAATACAACATCAATTCACGGATGTGTTTACGCATCACCATGTTCACGCCTTCGAGGCGGGCAATATCATCGGCATGTTTCCCGGTGCTGTTGATAGCCAATATTTTGGTTTTCCGTGGTGAGAACAAAATGTTCTCCATCTCCAGAAGAATTTCCGCCATAATTACATCATGTTCTGGTGCATCGAGCACATAATGGTTAGGCTGGTATTCCAGTTTATTGGTAATGTATTTAAGCAATGTAGCTTTGCCATAGCGGGCCAATACTTCCCCAAAATCGAGATGTTTGATCATCGGAATTTGTTTGTAAACCTGCGGTAGCAGATTCTCGTAAACCGATGTGAACGCGATACTGCTGATAAACTGAGTCAGGTTGGTACATTTTCCCACTTCGTCGGAAAATTCAATGACCGCGTTTTTTGAATTGTCAATGGTATTGATGCTGATGCCACTCATGCTTGGTGCTGCGTGGTAAAGTGTCCAGGCATTGTTAATGCGTAGTGCCTGGCTTTGAGTTTTGCTCAGGTCTTTTACAATATGAAAATCGTCGAGTACCTGCCGGATGAATTGGCGATCTGTTTTTGAGGCAAATATCTCATCCAGTATCTCATCAGAACTCATTTCGGCATAATCGGGATTGTTTTTGAGGCTGTCGAATTTTACCCAATATTTAAGTACAATTTCCAGAGCATTTTTAAATTCCTTGCGGAAGATGTCATAACCTTTTGCCGTTCCGTCCAGATAATCGCCCATTGAAAAGCGCAGGAATCCGGTTTGATAAGGGATTACAGCAATTCCCCGGGTTTCGGCCAGTTTTTTTGTAAATTTTTCCAAATCCTGGTACGAGAAGAAATTGTTCAGTTGGATATTGAACAAATACGAACCGTCGGAAGCAATGATTTTGGCATATTCGGCCCACTCCCCCTGTAGTAATTCTGCGGCCGTTTCTTTGGCGATTTTTAACCGCAACAAAGCCTCATCTCTAAAGTTCTTGTTGATACGGAAGGTATTTAATTCCTTTACCAACTGCTTTTGGTAATAGGTAAAAAAGGGTTCATCCTTGTATTTGAAATCGTCGGGCAACTGCAACACATCTAACTTATCTAAGGCCACCAGTTCGTTCAATAAGAAAAGATGCAACGGACTACCTTCAAAAGGCGAAAACCGGAGCAACTCTTTGGGCGATTTGGTCCCCTGTTTTTTATGGTAACTTTCAATTTCGGCTATGATGTATTGCTCAATACGCATCTTAATTTTATTACGCGAAGCATTTTTGGGCAACCGTTCTTCCAGATTATCTTTGATAGATTTAGCCAGTTGGGCATTTTCCAGGATATTCACCAGCATAAACAACGAATTGGTATTTCCTTTTTCGATGCTGTTTTGTTTGCGTGCAAAATCAATCACATCTTTTTTTGCTGGTGTGGCAATAATGGAACCCAGCCTGTCGCCGGTGGCACCTAAATTTTTGGTAGTAGAAATGGACGAAACCAGGTTGATGCGTGCATATTGCTGGTTTAGGTTGTTCATTACATACCTTGAAATGGTGCGCCATTTTGGTTCTTCATCGTTTATAATCTTTACCGAATCGTTGTAAGCCTCATCGAGGAAGAGGGTTATTTTGCTGATGCTGACAAATTTCAGGAAACGCAGCAACGATTGGTTGTTAAAATCGGAGTAACCCGATGGGTTAGCTGGGTCATTAATCACAATGGTCAGGTTTTCGCAAAAACTATCCCACAGGTTCCCTGATTCGTCGAAGACCTGGAAGGTTTTTTTCATCCGCTCCAGGCGGGTTGTCAAACGGTCAAAATCAATGCGGCCTTCATCATTAATGCCAATTTCCAGGTCAAAGGGGTTGATATCGAACCGGTCGGTGGGGAACAAATCCATGTACTCCCACGACGAGTATTTGTTGAACAAAATATAAGGACGCAGCACCTTGTCTTCTTTGCCAAAGAGCACATCGCGGATAATCATCTGAACATCGTCAGAGATAGAAGTTTTGTTAAGGTTCGAAAGGTTACTAAGAAATTCTTTGATAATGTCCTGATCTTTTTCAGTAAGAGCTAGATATTTATCGTTAATTCCCAAATCGATCAAGAAATTACTGAACCTCCCTTTGTTGTCGGCCTCGTTTTCGGCTTTTACCAAATATTGTTTGTATTTTTCCAGAAACAGGTTGATGCCGAAATTTTTATGAAAATGGTTGCTCAAAGTACGTTGGTACGTATCGGGGATAACGTTTAAAATAACCCGACAGCGCTCAATTATAGCTTTGTCAACGGGTTTTAGTTTTCTCTGGAGCAAATATTCCCCATAGGTTTTGATTTGGTTCCGGCCACCGCCTTCAACAATGGTGGCTATCTGAACATTGTCGTTTTCGGAATAGAAATATTTTTTAGTCCGTTCTTCAAATTCCTGTATCAGCCGCTTGTTCTGTTTCCTCAGCTTTTCGGGTTCGGTACAGTTCAAAATCATGTCAATGTAATCGCGGAGTTTTTCCAGCGAATATTTGTCTTTCAAAATCTGGCGGCTGAATTCGTCGAATTTGAATAGCACAATATCTTTTTCCAGGTTATCGGTTTGCCCCAGCTGCTCCTTTTTAAGCAGGCTGAGTTCCTGATTGTAGTCGGCAATTTTAGCCTCAATGAGCGACATAAAGTGCTCCAGGTTTTTGTGGCTTACTTTTTCAAGGATCAGCCGTAAATTCAATTGGCTGTTGGCCAACGCGCCCAGCTTTTTGGTGTGGACTTTATTTAATGTCTGGATAATTTTATTATGGAGGCAAAATACCAACGTGGTATTGGTACTCCGTGAAATTGAAGAATCATCGATAAAAATGATACGGGTCAGGAGCGGGAACCAACGGCTATGGTTGAACAGGTTTTTGCGCATGTGGGGGATGCGGATGACGAAAATAGAGGTTTTGTCGTCGCTGATGCTTTGGTAAAGCGATTCTTCATCGGTAAAAGCGACTTCTTTAACTGTTGCCGGATTAAACAATTCCTCCCTGATAAGTTTGATGGCTGTTTCGGTGCTCCCGCTGACTACTGTCTTTAAAAAACCGTTCAGCCCTTTGAAATTGACTGTTTGTTCGCTGCGGACCAAAAAATCGGTTTTTTCAGCAGCCGTGGTATAGTGCGAACTTTGTACCACCATTTGGTCAAACACGTCGAGCAGGTAGTTCCATTGGGCTTCTTCCACTTCATCTTTAATACCCAACACCTCGCGGAACCTCCGCAGTTCGGTTACCTGGTCGCCCAATAAAATGGTATATCTGAAATTCAGATTAGTTTGTGTTACCGGGGGTGTACCCACGGAGTAATCATGGCAATTGAGGATGTTTTTTGCCTGTTTTTGCTCTTCCTCGTTAATGGCTTCGGTATCAATTAATGAAACCAACCTTTCGCGGAAAACATTTTTCTTGGTACGGTATTGAAAAGCTTTTGATTCCTCATGTGGAAAAAGCATGAGCGATACATCGGTATAGCCCGGGATGGCCTCTTTCAGTTCATGTACCTGGCGGTCAATCTCGCGTTCCTGCAGCAAGGGATCATCAGGCTCATCGTAGCATAAACGGGTAAAAGCCTTTAGGTTGTCAATAATATGTCGGGGCAAAAAATTTTCGGCTCTTTGTCCAAGCGATAAATACAAGTCTATAAAGTCACGGGCATCTTCACGCAATTTCAATTTGGGTTTCCCAACTATTCTCATAAGTTCCGTTTTAAGATGTTATTGCTCTGTTATTTCAGTTTTTACTGGTTCAAATTTTAAATAAAAGTAAGGATTTAATTGAAAAGAATTTTCCAATTCAGGGAATGAAAAAATATGTAACCTTTGTACCCTCATCCGGGGATACAAAGTTATAATAATTTAAGATACTTGGTGAAAAATTGTAATCAAAATGAACAAAAAAACGACAATTGTTAATTTAACAGGTTGTTATTTTTTCTAATAGTGATTTGTAGGTGAAGGAAAACGTTAGTGATTTGGTTCACACAGGGTATGCTTGCTTTTTAAGCAGAGTTGTCCGACTTAGTGTTGATTTCGTTTGTTTTTGATGATTATATATCACATCAAAAATTATAATCTATTTTTCTTTACTTTTTATGGTCCGGTTTTTAATAAGAGGTTTGGCCCAAAAACTCAGGCTCAGGATGTATGCCAGGGTTATAAACAGGATAAACATACCGGCTTTTAACCCAACCCAGTCTTTCATCTGCCCAATTGCTAAAGAAACGATGGCTCCACCGGCAATGGCTGTACATAAGATACCTGAAAAAGTACCATGATATCCGGCAACACTGTTAAGCGCCAGTGAGAAGATTATGGACCACATTACCGAAAGGCAGAAACCGAGCGCCGGGAATCCCAATAGAGCCATTTGCGTGGTTCCGGTTAGTGTGAGGATTAATACCAGCATGGCCGCAATGGTAAAAACCCGTAATACTATTTTGCTGTCGATAATTTTTAATAAAAACAGGCCTAACAAACAACCAATGGTAAGCATGCCCCAGAACCAGGCTACGGTTTGGGCTCCCTCAATTTCGGGCGTTAACCCATGGTAGGTCCTGAGGAATTCTGAAATCCAGTTGGCAATGCCCTGCTCAGTACCCACATATGCAAAAATCCCAAAAAAATAGTACCAAACAATAGGGATACCGAAGAGCTTGCGGTGGATACTCCAGGCACCTACCAATTCGTCATCTTTTCGTTCCACTTTTGGGAAACGCGACAGCAGGATGACTACGGCCATTAGCAGGGTAATAAACGCAAATAACCAATAGATGGAAACCCAGTTCAGGTTATCGGGCGTGACTTTATTGAAGATGGAAATAAAAAACCCTTGATTTGCCGCCGGTTGGTTGAGGTTTGTTACCAAATAGGAATAAACAAAGGGGCTAAGATAGGAGGCTCCGCCAAAAACAAGCTGGGCAAAAACAGAATAGAAAGCAAAATTACCTTCGCCACCGGTAACCCGTAAGAGCGGATTGATGGCTACTTGCAATAAGGCCATGCCAGTTCCGATTAGAAATAGGCTTACTAAGAAAACCGGAAATGTATGATTTAAAGCAAACAACAGGGCCCCTCCGGTAGCCAGTGCAAAAGCTGTGGACATACCCGATTTTTCGCCATATTTTTGTGCCAGCATCCCGGCAGGGATAGACATGAGTGCATAAGCAATGAAAAACGAAAAGGGGAGCATTCCTGTCATTAAGCCGCTTAGGTGAAAACTGTCGCTCGCATTGGGGTTGATGGGCCCTAGAATGTTAGTGAGAAACGAAATGACAAAGAATACGATAAAGATTAATGCCAATAGATAATAATTGCGGTTCATACGATACTGTGTTTTTGATGTTTTAAAATTTAGGTATTAATATTAGTTATCCACCCATTTTTACGGCCAGAAACAATGTTGCTAAAACCACAAACACAATCCCAATGGAGATAAAAAATCCAACGACATCCTGCCTGTTCCATTTGTAGATTTCAAATGAGGAGTTGGGAAATAGTAAAAAGCCCTTGGTGGCCTCCTGGTTTTTGATGGCGTTTTGAACATCTTGATGATCTACCTCATTGCCAAACCCACGAACCCGGGTGCGCATCTTTATAAAAAATTCCAGGGTTTGCTTGTCGTTCTGTGGTTTGGTTAGCAACGAAACCACAATTAGCAGCAGGAATGGAAACAGTAGGCGGATAATCATACGGATGGTTTCATTCAGGGCATAAGGTTGGTACTGCAACTGGAACCCCAGCTTTTGGATGAGGATAAGTTCAGGGAAGAAATAGCCCCGGGCAGTCATTACCCCATTTTCATTTATAGATGGGTCTTTTGACCAAAAAATGGATTTCTGTGGCAGGTTGAATGTTTTTGTGAATTTGTCACCCACTTTTAATGAATCGGGACGGTTGGAAACTGTTGCACCGGAAATATTTTGGGTGTTCCAATCCCCGATTTCTTTATCCCGTTCCAAAACATCCATCCCGCGGGCAACATAAACACGTTCAACAGGTTCAGGCTGGGTTTTGAGCAGCAGTTGTTTGTTGGTTCTCATGGCCGGGTTTATGTAAGGCATTATCACCGGAAGGAGGTAAAAAACAGCAAGTGTGACTAAAATAGAAGCCCACGCTCCTTGACGGTTTGCCCGTCGCCATTTTAACCCCAACCAAAAGGCTGCTGCAAAAATGACAAAAAACTCCCAAATAAACTTCAATATTTCGAGGATGCTGTCGAACTGGGTGGCAACAATAGCTCCGCCAACAAGAAACGATGCGCCCAAAATACGGCTTGCCCAAACATAATGTTGCTCGCTTTTTTCAGCTACCAAAGGTTTATACACATTGTGCAGCAGCAACCCTGAAACCGTTAACATGAGGGTACTTGCCGTTGACATTAAAGCGGCCATCATTGAGGTTATCATTACCCCAACCAGCCCAATTTTTAAGGATCCCAACAAATCGTGGGTGGCATAGCCCCAAACCAAATCGGAGTTTTGTACTTTGCCACTGTATAGGAGAACGGCTGCTAACCCTAATACTCCCCAAAGAATGGTGCAGAAACGTTTCATAAAGCTGCCAGCCACAAACCCAAAGCGGGCAGAGTATTCATCTTTTGCCGCAGCATTGGTAACTAACTGGTTGGGTTGGGTTACCACGGTAATGCCGGCCACAACCGAAGCTACCAGAATAAAATACCAAGTGAAATCAATTAGGGTAGGGGCTCCGAAAATTTCAAAAAACGATTCGGGCAGTTTATCGTGCAAAATATTTAAGGCCGATTCGTTTTCGCTGGTTCCGTAAAGCAGTTTTATTTTCCACCAGGCAAATGGAATTAAAATGATTGAAAGCATGATGATGAAAAACCCTTGCAGCATATCGGTATAAAAAGCAGCCTCCAGTCCGCCCAGGACCGAATAAATTAAAACAATGAGGCACACAATCCATACCAGCCAATACTCATTGATGTACGAAAAGACACTTTCGGGTTTAAGCTGGCGAAGTTCGGTAAGCCTTTCCTTTTGTTGGCTATCGAGTTGGTTGTAATCCTTGGATTCCAACTGGTTCAATTCCAGGGCTAAATTATATTCGTACCTCTCCTGCCGGGTAAAATCTTTTTCAACTTTTGGGGTAATGGCCATAATGGTTTTATTCATGGCCGTGTAACCAACCGATACCAGCCCCATCATTCCAATGGAGCCGATGATAGCGTAAACGGCTGCCATTTTTTTTGAGCCATACCGTTCCTCATAAAAATCTCCCATGGTGGTGGTACGCATCCGGCGTAGCCAAGGCGATGTTATCCAAAACAATGGTGTAGAGAAAACCATTAATAGTGCGCTCCAGATTCCGGCTGCTCCATTTTTAAAAGTAGTAGTGGCCACTCCTACGGGACCATCGGCGGAAGTTGCCTGACCGAAGCTGGCAAAAGTTTGGATAAGCTTTCCGAATTTTCTGCCACCCAATAAATAATCTTCCTGGTTTTTTATCCTGCGGCTGGACCAAATACCAATTCCAATAATTGCTAAAAAGTATGTAAAAATGACGGTTAAGTCAATGAAATTGAGACCATACATAATATTTCAGTTGTTTGTTTGTGAATAGTTTAACGCGTTATTTTATTTCGATGCCTGAACAATTTTTAAAAAGGGTAACATCATATTCAGGAAAAGCAGAGGTTCCTTGAAACCCATCAATTAGGATGTTTTCAGAATCGGATACAGCAATGGCATGTCCAAAATAGCTTTCTTTGGCTTGTCCCCAGTTTACCGAACAATCCTTCAATGTAATGTTTTTTGCATCTTCGATATGAAACCCGGAGGTGAGGGTTTTCTTTAACCCAATGGTATCGGAGGGGCGCAAATCGTAGGTGCCGCCTTGGTATTTGGTTATTTTTTCAATTTCCAGATGCACCTGGTTGAACCTGATTTGGCTGATTCTCCCTTTTTCGCCACCCACAAACACACCGTTCTCGCTTTTTGCCTGAATGTTTGTAAACGTAATATTCCGTACTGGGCCTACTTTCCCCGTAGTTTGGCCTTTGGCGAACCGCCAGTTGGCATCGCGGGCATTGCCTGGCTGGCGTTTGTATGCCGTAACATAAATAGGTTCGGCTTTTCCCCACCAAACATCGTTGAACAGGCGGCCCTCAATGATGATATTCTCGAACAGGATGTTTTCAACTACGCCTTCATCGCGGTTTTGGATACCAATGGCCCGGTTGCTGTTGCGGATGATGCAATTGGAGAACACCACGTTTCGGATGGCATCCATATTTTCGCTTCCCAGTTTTATGGAACAGGAGGTTGATTTCAGGATGCAGTTGGTGACGGTAATGTTTTCGGTAGGGCCGTATTCTTCGTATTCGCGGCGGGTTTTGGGGCAGATGCAATCGTCGCCCGACTCGATGTAACAATCGCTGATGCGCACATTTTTGGAATGATCGGGGTCAATGCCATCGGAATTCCGTATTTTCAGGTTATTTAAAAGCCGTATTCCATGAATTACTACATCGTTGCAGCCTACCAAATGGATGCACCAATAAGCTGAATCTTTAAAAGTTACATCTTTTATAGTGAGATTTAGGAAATTAATAGGTGTAAACAAGTGCGGGCGGCGGTCGAAGGTATCAAAGGGTTTTAATGCAAAAGCCGCTTTTTCCTCAAGACCCATAAAAGCGGTGCCATTGCCGTCAATGGTTCCTTGGCCGCTGATGGTTACATTCACAGCATCTTTGCCGCCTATCCAGATGCTGCCTTCGCCCATATTTTCTTTGAAGGCACTTTGGGTGTAAACCTTTTCATCGGGGCTGGCCAGTACGGTAGCATTTGCCGAGACATAAAAATTTACGTACGATTTCAAGTTGAAAGGCCCGGTTAGGAATACCTTTCCTGGCGGAACCAGCACGGTTCCCCCACCATTTTTGGAGCAGGTGTCAATAGCTTGTTGAATGGCCGGAGCATCGTCAATTTTTCCGTCTCCGATAGCTCCAAAATCTGTTATGTTGTATGTGTTCATCATCAAAATTTAGGTTTTATAGTTCTCCAATAATTTTGGTTTGAATTTCAGGTTGCAAGACGCTCTTTCCGTCAATCACAAAAAAAAGCTCGTTGCTGCGGATGGACCGGCGGAAATAGTCAGATTCCTTCAAATATAGTTTATCGAAAAAATTCTGTTTGAACTGTAGCCACGATGCCTTGGTGTTGCGGTATTGCGTGTCGGGTCGGAGGTCGTTCATGGCATCAAGTGCCAACGTTTTTTCAGCCTGCAATTGAGCTGTCAACGGATACGATGCCAATGCTTCTAAGTACACTTGATGGTTTTCGAAGCTGGGAGGTAAGCTGATTTGGCTGCCAATTTTTCCATAGGGGTACATTTTGGTGAGCGGCAAGTGATTGGTGTAAAGCCAAAGCTGGCATTGGTTGTACGAAAGTTCTTTCATAGCCTGGAGCAATGCCACAGTGGTAAATTTGTGATCTTTATGCCAGTCGTGGGCTGGATAGGTTGTAACAATAATTGTAGGTTTTTCTTTCAATAACAGGTATTTCAAATCGTTGACCAACGAGCGCCATGTGGACTCAGGTTTTAACGAATCGGGCAAATGGTGGCAATTGCTTGATCGGAATAGGTTGATATTGTCGGTTTTCAGGTACTTTGAAAAGCCATGTGCCAAGGTATCGCGATACATTTTTGCCAAAGAGGCATCGAAATAACCCAGGTTGATGCAGTTTTTGGGAGCTATGCCGCCTATCATTGGCACGGTGATGCTGTTCCAAACCCGCAGTTGCCCTTTTTTGAGGTAATGGGCTGTGCTGTCGGAATAAAGTTCGTTGTACCTCATGCTTCCGGCTTCGCCGGCGGTGATGGTGGCAATAAAGGTGTTTTTTGGGTTCGATGCGTAAAGCCCATAAGCTGCAATCTCGGCATCGTCGGGGTGTGGAGAGAGGATTAGGGTTTTTTCATGCTCGGGGATCGAATTTTTATAGGCAATCAGTTTTACGGTAGCATTTTTGGGTTTGCATCCCGTAAAACGGAACCGAATTTCTTTAGCCCCATTTTGCACCAGTTGGCTTACGTTAAGGTAACGGATTCCTTGGGTGCGGCATTCAAAATTTTGAAATAAGGTGTCGGTACCGTCCGTCATTTTTATTTCGGGTTCGCTGGCAAAACCTTTCAAATTGTATTGAATAGCCATCTCAACAAAAGCGGTTTGGTAACTATCGGTCAATTGTGAAAGATCGAGTCGGTTTCCGGTTAAACGGAGTTCCAAAATGCGGACACTTTCGTTGTTGAACGTGTATTGATAACCCGATTGTGGATTGTATGGATAACTGAAAGCCCGCATTTTCACTATTCGTACACCAAAAAACAGGAGCACGGATAAAACCGCAAGGCTAATTGCTATCCGAAAACACGATGAGACTTTCTTTGACATAATCGTTTTAAAAGTTTCTTTAAAAATTTAGCACAGCTTAATTCAGCTTTGTTGTTTCTTGGTTAGTCATCCGATGAATTCCATTCATCGGATAACCTGCCCCGACAATTTCGGGGACTTCTACGAGACGACTCAATCATTAAGCGGATTACTTTATCGGGCTTATTTTGAATGAATACCCGTATTTTTTCTCAAGCAACCGGTACTTATCGAGCGGGTAGGCGCCCCAACTGTTGTTGCCGCCAACGCCCATCTGTTTGTAATCAATATTTACATAAAGTTTATTTCGTTTGGCAACATTTATTGGGTGTTGCTGTTTTTTTGTCAATCCGGGGTCAAGGTCTTCGTCCATGTTGTTCCGGGCATTGAAACAAAAGGGTGCGCCAACACCTTCTACTAGTAAACCAAATCCTTCAGCATTGGTGAATGATACTTTACGGACATCGGTGCGGTACCCGTTTTCCTGTGGGCGCGAATAATTGAACCCTAAGTAAGAAACTTTACTGTTGTAATTGCCAATATAGGAGGCGGTGTTGCGGTCGTTGTAGTTCTCCCAAGGGCCGCGTCCATAATAAGCTACATTTTCCAACTTTACGGGGAGTTGCAAATTCATTCCAAAACGGGGCAATTCGGGTAGCTCGGTGGTTCCCAAATCTAAATTGGCGGTAACAATAACCGAAGCATCGTTTTGGATGGTGTAAGTTATGGAATAAGCAACTTCGAGGTTTAAAAAACGGTAATTGGCTACAACCACCACACCGGTGTCGTTTTGTTCGTCAACGGTTATTCCTTTGAGTACCATGTTGTTATCGGCGGCCCTCCAAATGTTAAGCCTTGAAGGCATATTATTCCCAAAGTCGTTATCAATAGGCGCGCGCCATAAGTTGGCACGCAAGTTATCGGTAAGTAACCTGTTTCCTTTGTATGAATAGTGGTACAATTTTCCCGATTTCAGGCTGATAGCGCCTTTTATTTCACCACTTTCAAAATACAAATCCCGCTCGGTTTTTTGGATTTTCAGGACCTGATCGCTGGTTTTAGCCACAAAGTAATTGTTTTTAGGAAAGGCAAACTGCTCGGAGGCTACCATATAGCCTTTTTCCAACAAACCGGTGGCTAACTTTTGGTGGGCTTCAATAATCAAGAAGAATTCACTGCCCGTTTCTTGATTTATAACGGGCAGTTTTAAAGTAACCTCCTTTTCAGATAATGGTTTTCCTTCGGCTGCAAAAACGCTGGAATCCACAGGTTTTCCATTCTCGTAAAGTTTCCAAATATAATCGTAGGCGTTTAAATTGGTAAACAGGTTGTAATTGTGGAACAGGAATTTGCCCTTCTCCACATCCACCGCCTTGAACCAGATAGGCTGGTAAACCTTTTTAACTTCGTTCAATGCAGGGTGAATGGCGCGGTCGGCATTTATTAACCCGTTGTTGCAAAAATTCTCGTCGTGCGTCCATCTATAGCCGCCCAAATCGCCTCCGTAAAGCCAATATTTTTTGCCTTCAAAATTTTGGGCTTCCAAACCCTGATCCACCCAGTCCCAAATAAATCCGCCTTGAAGGATGGGATATTTCATAATTATGTCCCAGTATTCCTGAAAATTGCCCGTGCTGTTTCCCATGGAATGGGCGTATTCGCACATAATAAACGGTTTGTGGCTGTTGGAATCGGTTGCGTATTTTTCAATCCAGTCGGGCGATGGATACATAGGGACCATAATATCGGTAAATGCGTTTCCATCGGCACGTTCGCACTGAACCGGCCTTTTTGCTTTGTCGTTTTGTTTCAGCCAGTTATAAGTAGCTTCGTAGTTGGGCCCAAAATCGCTCTCATTGCCCAGCGACCAAATAATCACGCACGGATGGTTTTTGTCGCGCTCAAACATGCGGATGGTCCTATCCAGATGCTGGCCTTTCCAATCGTCGCGGAACGAGGGATGGTTTTCTTTTGCCATCCCGTCTAACCCATGCGCCTCAATGTTGGCCTCGTCAACCACATATATGCCATACTTGTCGCACAGTTCGTAAACCTCGGGGCTTTGCGGATAATGGCTGGTACGGATGGCATTTATATTATGCTTTTTCATTAGGGCAATGTCTTTCACCTTGGTGGCGTAGTCCACGTAATGGCCAAATTTTTCATGATGCTCGTGGATATTGGTTCCTCGGATGATGATGGGTTTGCCGTTAATAAGAACCTGGTTGTTTTTTATCTCCATTTTGCGGAACCCGGTGTTGCATTGTGCGGCTTCAAGGGTTTTCCCCGAATCATCTTTCAGTTCAATGGTAACTGTGTAAAGGTTAGGGAATTCGGCACTCCATTTTTCGGGATTGGAAACTTTTTCATCCAGCGAAACGGTTTGCATTTCCTTGGCATTGATAGCATTTACCGCCAATGATTTTGAGAAAACTTTCTTTTGCTGATTGTCGAGCATGGTTACCGTTACCGAATGTTTACCGGTAATTTGCGTAGTGAAACTCCGCACTTTAATATCCATTTTCAATTGGCCATGCTGATAATTGGCATCTAAATCGGCCACTACACAAAAATCTTCAATAGAAACGGCAGGCCGCGAAATAAGGAACACATCGCGCTCAATGCCTGCCAAACGCCAAAAATCCTGATCTTCCAAATAGGAAGCATCGCTCCATTTGAACACTTGAACGGCCAATAAATTTTCGCCCTTTTGCAAATAGGGGGTAATGTTGAATTCGGCTGGGGTTTTTGATGCTTTGGAATAGCCTGCCTTTTTTTCGTTTACATAGATGGTGGCGGCTCCGGCGATGGATCCAAAATGCAGGATAATTTCTTTAGCCGATAGATTTTCATTTACAGTAAAGACTTTTCGGTAGGTTCCAATGGGAAGATCTTCGTTATCAACAAAAGGAGGATTTTCGGGAAATATATAACTTATATTTGTGTAAACAGGAACTCCAAATCTTTGCATTTCCCAGCTTCCGGGCACCTGAATGTTTTTCCAGTTTGAATCGTCGAAACTGGTTTTATAAAATTCCACCGTATGGTCGGCCACTTTTTCCACAAAGTTGAATTTCCAGGTACCGTTCAGCATCTGAATGTTTTTCGATTCATGAAAGTTGTTGAAACCGGTTAGTTCCTGAACCTGGCTGGCAGGGATAAAAAACGTGCGGGCAGGTTCTTTGCCTTCGTCAACAAGGGCTGGGTTCTCCCAAAAGTTGTTTTGCGAAAATGCTGATTGGAACAGCAGGGTTGCAGAAAGTAAAATTATGTTTTTCATTGGTGCCGTTTTAGTTCATTAAATTATTATTCAATACCACACCTTCAATTTTAAAAACCAGAGAAGGTGAGTCTTTCTTGAATCCGTTTTTCCATTTTATGGTTAAGCCTTCATCAGTCTGCTTCCATTCCATTTTTTCGCTGGAGCCCAATAATGTTACCCCTGAGACGATATTTTCCCTGGTTAAGGGTGAACCTGTTGCCAGCGATTTAATGATGATGCTTTTATCCTCGGGATTGCCAAGCATAAAAGCATAAAGGGAAGTATCTTTGGTTGTAAATCGTACATCTGCTGGTGTGAAGCGTGTATTTCCCTCGTTAAACATGCCTGCCTGTACCTGAGTAGGGCCTTCACCAAAGATTTTCCAGGGACGGGTGCCAAAAATGGCCTCTCCGTTAGGTTCCATCCATTCAGCCATTTGGGCAAGGAATTTTACCTCCAGGGAGTCGATGGTTCCGTCACCTTTTATTGGGATGCTCAACAGGAGGTTCCCGTTTTTGCTTACAATGTCAATCAATTGATGAATAACCTGAGTGGCTGTTTTGTACCTGTTTTCTTCGAGTACTTTGCGGTTGTAATGCCAATCGCCAATACAGGTGCAGGTTTGCCACGGATAAGGTTTAATTGAATCGGTGAAACCCCGTTCAAAATCCTCAACAATTCCGGCCTCTTGTCCGGGTTTTAGTTGTTTGGCTGTTACTACCACATGGTTTTTTTGGTTGTTGCGGGCATAATCGGTGTTGTAAATGTGGGCAACTATATCAAGTCCGGTTTGCCCCAAGGGAAGGCCAAAATTATCGAAATAGATAATGTCGGGATGGTACGAATCGACTAAATCTTTGGCTCTGAGGTACCATTTTTTGGTAAAACCGGGATTGTTAGCCGGGGCTTCTTCCATCCAAGGACGTGTGTTGGCTTCGTGCCAGTCTTGAACTGCTTTTATGCCACTGATTCCATCAGGCATTTTAATGGTTGGTCCGGTGTAAAGTTCCTGTGGGTCGAGTCCTTCCCACCATTTTCCCTTTCCATCGGCTTTGGTAAGGGTAGCCGCATCGTACCGTACTCCAGTTTTTGGGCCTTCGCCGTCGTAACCATAAGCCGTTTGCAGCCAATGCCACGCATGTGATGAGTGGTTGCTTACCCCAAAATACAAACCATTTTCACGGGCTACTTTTTCCCAAATCCCCACGATGTCTTTTTTAGGGCCTACATTTACCGAGTTCCATTCATGGTATTTTGAGTTGTAGGCATCAAAATTATCATGATGGTTGGCCAAAGCCATAAAATATTTGGCTCCGGCTTTTTTGTAAAGCTTCATTAATTCCTCCGGTTCCCAGTTTTCAGCTTTCCAGAGGTTGTCTAATTCCATGAGCCCAAATTCTGAAGGGTGACCGAAATGTCCGATATGAAAATTGTATTGTGATGTTCCCTGGATATACATGTGCCGGGCATACCAGTCGCCATCCTCAGGCACACATTGAGCCGACCAATGCGCCCAAATACCAAATTTGGCATCTTGAAACCACTCGGGGCACTGGTAATTCTGTTCGAACGATTCCCAGGTTGGTTGAAATGGGCCATCAGCAATTTTTTTTTCATTCACATGGTTGCATGAAAAGGTGATGCAAATAAGTGAGAAGGCTAAAATCCATTTAAAAGGATTGGTAGCTGTTTGAAATGGGTGCTTTTTCATGTTGAACATATTGAGTTATAACTTTATTATTTTGCATTTCCTGATAACCGATATAAACCAGCGCCATGGCAATTTATTGTGGAAGTAAAAGTTGTGTTGTATATCCCCAATTCTTTTTTAGCCCATAGATCACGCACTTTTACACCGCTTTTGTATCCAAGCTCTTTGAGGTTGACTGTAACGGCAGCACTGTTCTTTTCCGTTTTGTCATTCGTGTTGAAAAGCGCCAGGTAAGTATCCCCATTTTTCGGGTCTTTAGCTGTCCATGCAATTAGCCCGGCTTTATGGAAAAGCATTTTGTTTTCAATACTTTTCTGATTTACTTCCAGCACTTCGGCACTGGTAATCAATAACAAGGTAAAGTCGTCATTGGTAGGAAGATCGCCTCCAAAAATCAATGGAGATTTGCAGATAGAGAAAAGTGTCATCAGCGTGTATTGTTCATCTTTTGAGAACAGGCTCATACGGTCGTCGCCGCGTTCGGCACGCAACCCAATATGCCCCAAGGGAAGCATGTCGCCATCGGGCCAATGGCCGGAACCGATGTAAGGTTCCCACTTTTCAAACAAGTCAAATTCTTTTTCCAGGTGCGACCACTTGTCCCAAAAATCGTCGATGATGCGCCACATATTGGCATGATTCATTACGTGCTCAGCCCGTTCGATAGGGGTTTCGCCCGGCGAGATGCTCAACACAATTGGCCTCCCACATTTTTCAATAGCGTTATGTATAAGTTCAATTTCATCAAAATGATAGGGCCTTGCCAAGTCGTCAATCTTAATAAAATCTAAGCCCCAAGAGGCATATTGTTCAAAAAGAGAGTTGTAATATTCCTGAGCTCCGGTTTTAGAGGCATCCACTGAGTACATGTCTTTCAACCACTCACAAAGTACACGGGTGTTGTATATTTCAGATGCCTTAACATTTGTGCCTTTAATGGGGGTGTTCTTTTCAACTGCTATTTTAGGAATACCACGCATCAGGTGAATCCCGAACTTCAGCCCTTTGCTGTGCACATAATCAGCCAATGGTTTAAAGCCCTGTCCGTTTGCTGCTGATGGAAACCGGTTTATGGCAGGTTGGAGACGGCCAAATTCATCTATCACAAAAATGGCATCCTTTTCATTATATCCATGAGCCTTATCGTTTTCAATGTACCATCGGATATCTACCACAATGTATTCCCAGCCAAACTCTTTCAATCTTTCTGCCATGTAATCGGCATTGGCTTTTACTTCATCTTCAGTTACCGTAGGGCCATAGCAATCCCAACTGTTCCAGCCCATGGGCGGTGTCAATGCCACTTGTGCGGTTGCACCTAAATTGATTATTGACAAACCTATAAGCAATAGATAAGATATTCTCATTCCATTTATATATTATTTGTTAAATAATGGCTTTTTGTTATAACCTTAAACCCGCAGATAAAACGTTAGCTCAGTTAATGAGGGTGTGACTCCCTAATTCCGGGATTTTCTTTTATTTAAGTTGCGGATTGATAAAAAGCCACACCCTCATTTGCGGATATTAGGTATAATTATTTTTCGCGCCAAAAATCTTTCCCGGTCAGGGCTTCTCTTTTGCCGCTTTTTAAATCCTGCATCTCCAAACTCAGATAACTGCCGCCGCCACCTTGAAAAAATGTTACTTCAACCGGATGGAAGCCTTTGCTCAAATAAACCATGCCTTCGCGTTCAACCACTCCATGGAACCCGTCGTTTACAATAATGGGGTTGTTATCAATAACCAGTTTTGAGCCATCATCGGACGATAGGAAAAAGCTGTACATGCCCGCATTTTCTATTTTTATAAACCCGTTGAAAATCAATCCCACGTTGCTCCCTTTGTTTCCGATAGGGAATGTAACATTCCCTGAAATGCCTTTCTCTGTTGGTTGCACATTTTTTAAATCGTTCACGCTGCTGAAAGCACCATCGAACAGTTGGTAATTGAGGCCCGGAACCGGGTTTTTCAATGGAACTGAATTATCGGCAGTTGCTAAGGTCCCATCCAATTCAATGGTAACTACCGAATGCGGGGGCATTTCAATCACCAATTGGCCGTCCTTTGCCTTGAAAGCTGTAAAAGGCCGGATGGTTAAGGCATCGGGCTTATCGAAACTGTTGTAAGCATTAAGGGCATCGGCTGTTACAATTTGGCCGCTTCCTTTTGACGATTTGTATCCTTTAAGATTGCAAGTCAATGTTTTAGCTCTGTTAGCATCAAGGTTACAAACCGAAATGTGCATTTTTCCTGTTTTATCGATAGAACCGGAAAGGCTCAAGGAAGGCACCGATTCGCCGCCGAAGGTATATTTGTCGCACTCTAGTGTTGATGGAACCAAATACGCATCCTGATGCACTTTGTACATATCAAACACGTGGTAGGTTGGGGTTAACAGCATTTTGTCGCCTTTGGTAAGAATCATTGATTGCAGCACGTTCACCACCTGTGCAATGGCCGCCATTTTCACCCGGTCGGCATGGTTTTGGAAAATATTCAGGTTTATGCCTGCCACCAACGCATCGCGCAGCGAATTCTGTTGAAACAGGAAGCCGGGGTTGGTTCCGGGCTCTACCTGGTACCAGGTTCCCCATTCGTCAACTACCAAGGCTACGTTTTTTGCCGGATCGTACTTATCCATAATAGCGGAATGTTTTGAAACAATATCTTCCATCAGTGAGGTTTTTTTCATTACCTCAAACCAACCGTCTTCTTTAAAATCGGTTGCCGATGAACCGGTCATCCAGGTGTAGTAATGCAGCGAAAGGCCCCAAAAATTGGAACCTAATTCTTTCATCACCACATCGGTCCAGTTGTAATCGTCGCCATTGGGGCCTACTGCTATCATGTTCAAGCGGTTGCTGCCGTAGCTGCGCAAAAAATTGGAATAATGCAGGGCCTGGTCGGAATAGTATTGGGGTTTCATGCGGCCACCGCATCCCCACGATTCATTGCCCACGCCCCAATATTTTACCCCCCACGATTTTTCGCGGCCATTGGCTTTGCGCAAAGTGGTCATGGGGCTTTCGTTGTCGGAGTTCAGGTATTCAACCCACTGCGACATTTCCTGAACCGTGCCGCTGCCCAAGTTTCCGCTAATGTATGGTTCGCATCCAATTTGGCTGCAAAGTTCCATGAACTCATGCGTGCCAAAGCTGTTGTCCTCGGTAACACCGCCCCAGTTGGTGTTAATCATTTTCGGGCGGTCGGCTTTTGGGCCAATGCCATCCATCCAGTGGTACTCGTCGGCAAAGCAACCGCCCGGCCAGCGCATGGATGGGACCTGGATTTTTTTGAGGGCTTCCATTACATCGGTGCGGATGCCATTTTTATTGGGGATGGTTGAGTTTTCGCCCACCCACATACCATCGTAAATACAGTTTCCGAGGTGTTCTGAAAACTGGCTGTAGATTAACCGGTTTATCTTTTGGTCAATCTTTGTGGCATCAATAGTTGCAGTGTTTGTGGTTTGTGCCCATAGTGTGCCCAATGATAAAAGAAGGGCTGCGGTTGTAATTAACAATAGTTTTTTCATCTTTTTAAAGTTTATGACTTACCTGAAAAAATTGGCACATTTTTACTCTATTCCTCATGTGTATCCATATTATTTCAGATAGGGGGGTCTGTTTCGTTTCAATTTTAAGTTAAATTATTTATTAAAGCAAGTTGTATTGGGTTTGCTTCCCATTTTAAGCGAAATTAAAGCACCTTTGTTTATGTCGGAATGCTTGAACCAAACTGTTTTCAAGGGTTGCCCGTTTAAAGTTGCCTGTTGTATAAAAGGGGAATTGCTATTATTTCCATTGCAAGTTATGGTGAATGCAGGCGATTGATAAAATTCCGGTTGCAGGTGGATGGTGACTTTATCAAACAAAGGGCTTCCCAGTTCATAGAGCGGATCTTCCCCGCAACCGCCGCTCATTTGGAAAATGCCCATTTTCATAAGAACAGCCAGCGAACCCATGAGCCCTTGGTCCTCGTCGCCTTGGTAGCCAAGGTAAGGCGATAAGCCCGAAAAAACACTGTCAACCACGGTGCGGCTCCAGTATTGCGTGAGCCACGGAGCACCGGCGTGGTTAAAAATAAAAGCGGCATGGCTGTTGGGCTGGTTCGAGTAATTTATCCACGTGCGGCGGTCGTTCACATATTTCAGTCCGGTAAATGCTTCCTTTTCGGGATGTTCGTTGCAGAAACCAAATTCCCTTGTCAGTTCAAACTCGCGGTTCAAGCGGGAAATAGCGGAATCGGCACCGCCCAGCAACTCAAAAAGCGCAGGCAGGTTGTGTGGCACAAACCATGTATACTGTGCGCCATTTCCTTCAATAAACCCATTGTCGTATAGCAAAGGATCAAAGGGCGTTTTCCAGTTTCCTGATTTATCCTTCGGAATCATAAATCCCAATTCAGGATTAAACAGGTTTTTAAAATTATCGGACCGTTGAATGAATGTATTGTAATCGTCCATTTTACCCAACAATTTTGCCAATTGTGCCAAACACCAATCCTGATAAGAATTTTCGAGCGTAATGGCGGCTCCATCTTGGTGGCTACCGTAAATGGTGTCGGAAAGCGGGTAGGGGACGTATCCTTTTTGCATGTACCATTCCAAACCGCCACCTTTGCAGGTGTTGTGTTCGTAGCCAACTTTGCTCATTAGGCCGCCGGGCAGGTGGTTTTTTTTCAACCCTTGGTAAGCCAGGTTAATATCGAACCCACGGATTCCCTTTTGCCACGCGCTCACAAAGAATGGCGTGCTTGAGGCTCCATTCATCACAAACGTGTAGTTTCCGCCCGAAGGGCCGCGGGGAATAAGTCCGCCGTTTTTATAATATTCCACAAAAGAGTTGCAAAATTCTTGGGCAACATCTGGATAAACCAACTGCCACAAGGTATTCAACGTCCACTGTGCGCCCCAAAAGGCATCGGAGTTGTACATGTTGAATTTTGGTTTGCCTTGTTCATTGAGCGGGAGCTGGCGGATTATTTTCTCAGGCCCGGTCAAATCGGCATATTTGCCATCGGCATCACTTATAATGCGGCGCCCCATAATGGCATGATACAAGTCGGAGTAAAAGCGCCGTTGCTGTTGCTCGGTTCCTCCTTCAATTTCGATGCGCGAAAGCATGTCGTTCCAATGGTTGTCGGCCTCTTGGGCTACCTGATTGAAATCCCAGCCGGGCATTTCGGTTTCCAGATTTTTTGCAGCCCCCGCTTCGTCGGTAAACGAAACGGCTACTTTCATCAATAAAGGTTCGTCCAAATTTTCATTGAATTCAACCAAAATGTTACCGTTTTCGCCTTTCCATTCGGTTGAAGGGGAAATTCCATGGGCCGTTGAAAGGTGGATTAATTTTATAGGTTGGCTGAAGCGGGCACAAAAATAGACGGTTGTGGGTTTTGGGCGGCGCATGGTTGGGCTGTTTACCATGAATCCGGTAATTTCATTTTCAGTGGTTTGTTTAAAACCTCCTTCAATTAATTCCGCCGGGCCTAATTGCTTCGAAAGCTGGAACATCACTCCGTTTTTTGTGTTTTCAGGAAATTTATACCGATGTGCGCCCACACGGTTTGTGGCGGTTAGTTCGGCTTTTATTTGGTAGCGTTCAAGCAAAACCGAATGATACCCGGGTTTTACGGTTTCTGTTTGGTGCGAAAACACTGACGACCAATCGGCAAATATAGAATCCCTGTTTTCATCCGTAAAGGTAACAGGCATTACGGCCACCCCCGAAAGCTGCCATTCGTGGATGTGGCTGAAATCGCGGATGGTATTCACTCCGTACCGATAGCCGCTTTTCCACTCACCGTCAATTTTGGTATCGGGGAAAAGGCTCACCATGCCAAAAGGACGACATGCCGATGAAAAATAAAACCACCGCGACGACGCCGAACCCATTTTCGGGTAAACCAAATCGACCGGGCGTGATGTTTCATTTTTGTTACAGCTAAAAAGCATAACAAAAGCGGCTATATAAAGTAAGCCTTTCATTGGCTTGTTTATCAGTTCCATGTATAAATGCCTTTTGAGTCGGGGTAAGGTAATTGTATGTTTTTAGATAAAAAATCGATTACATTTTTAAGAATAAGGTTCGGCATTACACTGTCGTTCAACAAGGTAAGCCCTTCAATTAGTAAACTGTCAACCTGGTTGAAAGCCATTGCCGGACGGTAATCGCTGCCATTTTTTGATATTTTAACATTTTGCCATTTCAGGCCCTTTACATGGCGGACATAAAAACCCCAAACGGGCAATTCGCCAAACATGGAAAATTCGGGATAACCCGCCTCGTTTTCGGTCACTTCGTCCAGTTTCCGCCAATCGGTAAAAGCCGTTTCCAGGTTGCCGCCCCCTTGGTAAACCATTTCAATGTTTTCGAGGGTTACGTTTTCAACCAAATGCCCCGGAAGCCCGGTAATTGACGAAGGAAACACATTGTGCGGATATTTTTGGCGCGGGCCTTCGAGCGGATATCCAATGTCAGGTTTTCCGGCCGGGATTTCAGCATAAAGATTGCCGATATAGACATTCTTCAATGAACCAACCGCTCCGTCTTTATTGCGATGCCCCAATTTTATGAAAATGGCATTACCCGTGTTTTTTGCGGTGATGTTGCGCACATCAATGTTTTCAAGCACTCCACCATCGACACATTCAATAGCCACAGCCGACCGATAGGTATCGTAAATGGTAAGGTTGCGGGCAGTAATATTCTTGAACCCTCCGTGCGAACCAGTTCCCAGTTTGAACCCACTGGCACTGCTGCGGATGGTACAGTTTTCAACGGTTACATTTTCACAGATGCCTTTTATTGGGCCTTCCGACTTGAGGCAGATGCCGTCATCGGCGCTATCAATGTGGCAACCCGAAATGAGGACACCGTTGCAGTTAACCACATCAATACCGTCGTTGTTCCAATACACGCTGCTTTCCACGGTTAGGCTGTCAACACTTATTTGCCGGGAATTCCGGAAGGTTAATACCCAACTTGTACTGTTTTTTAAGATAACTCCCGAAACCGAAATATTTGCACATTCCGAAAAAGCGACCAATTCAGGGCGCGAATGTTCCCGGGGGCGTTTAATGTTGTACTGATCATCATTTAAGCGGCCTGAGCGCAACTGTTTGTATAAATCTTTAACCACTTCGGCGCCTTGTCCGTCAATAATTCCCTGTCCGGTAATGGAAATGTGGTGCTGATGATCTGCCGAGATGAGCGCAAACGCCGTATCTTGGCCATAATGCAACCGGTTGGTACTTCCCAATAACCGGGCTCCTTTTTCGAGGTGCAATTCCACGTCGTTTTTAAGAAACAGGGCACCTGTTAAAAATTGCCCGCAAGGGATAATTACTGTTCCGCCTCCGTTTGCTGATGCTTTGTCGATGGCTTTTTGGATGAAGGTGGTATTCAGTGTTTCGGCATCACCAATGGCTCCCAGTTTTTCAATATTGTAGAGGCTTGAATTGCACGATAAAAAAAGGAATACCAAAGAGTACAATAAAGCTATACCAGAAAGCTTACTTCTTATCATTATTGTTAAAAAACTATTCCTACTATTTTTCATCCGTCTTTTGTATCTCTGTTTATTCGGAGTGCGACTTAAAGTTGCGCCCCGAATAAACTATTGCTTTTTTATCTCCAATTTACACGACTTATTACTTGCCGGAAGTTCAATTTCCAGTAATCCAGGGTACCGGCTTTGGACAATTATTTTTTTACCGTTAATCAATACATCATAAGTAAAATTTGGATTCAGGCACACCAACATGCTGCGTTTGCGGGCATGGGTAGCATCGTCAAACGAAAGGCTGGCTTGGTAGGCCGAATGGTCGCTGTTGAACGATTGGCTTTCAATCCAAACTTCGAAACCGGTGGTAACGGTGCATGGTTTGAAGTAGGCGGCATACCAGTTGAGTACCGGGGCCGACAAAGCTCCAAACTGGTGCCAGCCTGCACCACGGGCAGTTTTTGCAAACCAGTGTTCGTAAGTAAAATAGGTTTCGTCGGTTTCACTTTTCCAAACATTCAACGCCCGTTCAGCAATTTTCCAGGCCAAATCGAGCCGACCCAAATCGAACATGGTTTTCCACATAAACCATTGGTGGGGCATCCACACGGCACCGTTCCAATACCCGTCGATGCGGTAATAGGGCGCTTGTTTGTCAACCACACAAATTCCGGCTTTGCTCCACATGTGTTCTTCAGAAAATATTTTACCGAGCAGTATTTCTTCCTGTTCGGGGGTGCAGATTCCTGAAAATATGGGATAGGCACCATCCAAGCCCATGTTGTAATTTGCTCCACTGTTTGGGTCAGTGTAAAAAGTTTTGGGGTTTCCGATCGAATCGTGGACTAGGTAACTGAAATACCCGCTTTTTGCATCCCAAGCTACTGTTTGTAAGGCTTTGGTAAAGGTTTTAATATCGTTGTCGTAGGCTTTTACATCGGTTTGGTTGCCTGTTTCAGTGGCCGCTTTCCGTAATATTTTGGCAACACGGATTATATGTGACGTGGTTATTACCGGCGAAACGGTGGCTTCCAAATGGTTATCGCGCACGGCTTTTTGCGGGGGATAATCGTCCCAGCCTCCCGAATTGTAAAAGTAATCCCATGTTTTGAGTAAATCCGATTTGAATGGGTTGGTGGTAGAACTGCCCGAATGGCCCGCCATAAATTCATAGTATTGTTTCAGCCGCGGATAAAAATAAGTAAGCAATTCCTTCGACTGTGTTTTGTTCCAGAGGTCGTAAAAAGCGTACATCTGCACGGGTACCGGCGAGCCGTGGTGGATGAATGCCGATTGGCTTCCCACAGGTGTAGTATAGGTATTCAAAAACTGAATGGATTTATCGATATCAATTTCAGACAATCCTAAGGCAATGAAGCCTGCATCCCATGTGTATAGGCTGTTCCACCATTTTCCGGGGGCAAAGTGGCGGATATATTCTCCCTGGGTGTAAATGGGATACACAATGTTGTATTGCAATGCGGCCTTCATCATGTTCTGGCTGAACTGGAACGGCTGGCCTTGCGGTAAATCGCCCTCAAAACTGTTTTCGGCTTTTTTTTCTTTTAAAATAAAACTTTTTGGGTTTTGGTTGAATTGGGCCAGTTGGTTTTCGACCTGCGATTTAGTTCCGGTACAAATAATGCTGTAAACGGTGCGACTGCTCATTGGTTCCAGTTCTACCGGGCGCATAAACACATTTAGGTAATGGCCCTTTTCATCGCCCGGAAAAACAAGGTAGTTATGCTCGTGCACATATTTTTTGAAAATCACATCCAATTCCTCATCCAAAATTTCGCGTACAAACGATGATGGATAATCCCACGCCATTCCGTAATAAACATCCACATCGGGGTATTTTAGCAACAGGGTTCCAGCTTGCAGGTCTTTAACAAATTCAGGGATATATTTCTTCGCAAGGGGCACTATTTCAATGGATTTAGAATCGCTTACGGAACCCATAAAAAAACCATCGAGTTCAATTTCACAGCCTCCGGCGGCAATTAGTTTTAGTTCTGCTTTATTTTTATCGCATTTAAATGGGACTTGTATCAGTTCAAACTTGCCAGTTCCTTTCAGTTGAAGAGTTTCATTTGCCAATCCGGAAACTATCAAAGTGTTGGAATTGTTCTCTTTCATGCGGTACCGTAAAGTAAGAATCCCCTCTTTTTCATTTTCATGGAGCGGAATGTTGTATGCAACCCAATCGCCCTTATCGTTTCCAAATCCCTTACCAACGCCATTCCCATTTAAAAAATCGGCATTTCGGACCTCACCACGGAACCAACCATCGTAAACAAGATTGTCCGATGGGCGGGGATTGGCAAATTGCAGGTTAGAATATGAAACGGCGTTAATAAACGAAACATTGCCGGAATGAACGGCCTGAACATTGGCATAAGGTTCCGGATAGTTGATGAACCCGGCCAGATTCAATTGCAGTTCTTGGGGCAACAGGGTTTGGTTTACACATTGCATGCTTACCAATACCGTTGAAGTATCTAAAGTTGAATAAGTTACATCGACATATACTTTGTCTTTCCATTCCAATTCGTACCGGTAGGTAACTTTCGACAATTCTTTGTTAATGTCCCACGGGTAATAACCCGATTCAAACAGTACGTTGGGCACCATCACCCGGTTGCGGTAATATCCTGGCAGGGCGGCAACATCGAAGCGCATGCCTGTTGAAATTTCGGGAATGTGCGAAATGCCGGCATATTTTTTTGAATAAGGCCCCCAGTTGGGAAGCGCAATTACATCGTGGGTGTGTTCTAATTTACTGAACATGGATTGATACGGGCTTTCCTTCTGTGCCAAAACATCAGGAACCCAAAACATTCCTAAAATCAAACTGAAGAGAAAAATAAGGTACTTCATGGTATAAAAGCTAAACTACGGTTTTTTGAAAATTTCGGTAATAGGTTTCCCCGATGTGGCACTTGGGAACTTAATGTTCAAAAGTGTAGAAACCGTGGGAGCCACATCGGTAATGGTGTGGTATTCGTAGCTCACGCCTTGGGCAACTCCTTTGCCGTAGAATATTACGGGTACGTGCGAATCGTACATATAGGCGGTGTTGTGGGTGGCTCCAACTCCCATGTTGGCGTACCATCCGGGTTGCATCAGGTAACGGACATCGCCGCTCAGTTTGAAATTAAAACCCATTTGGAGTTTTGCTGCCAGCGATCCGGTATATTCATTCTGCATAAGCTGCCATGCGGTATAGGTTTCGGCAATCCCGTTTTGGGTTAATAGGAAGGCCGCCAGCATATCCTGAACATTGTTAAGCGCCAACTTGTTTTTTTCAATCAACTCGTGGTCAAAATAAAATTGGTCGTTGCGGTAGGCTACAATCCATTGGCTATTGCCCAGTTTTTGGTTCAGGTACTGAACGGCTCCTTCGTAAATCAATTTTTCGTCAAGGCTTCCTGCCGGAACTTTATTATCGATAAGGTATTGAGGGTTTTCGCCTACACCGTGGTCAGCAGTAAGGAATAGTGTATAATTGTCTTTTCCAACGTATTCATCTAAGGCTTTAAGCACCCGTGCAATTTCCAAATCCAAGCGGAGGTAGGTGTCGTTTATCTCCAGAGAAAGTGGTCCGTACGTATGTCCTACGGGGTCGGTAGCCGAAAAACAGATATTGAGCATGTCGGTAGTCTGGTCTTTGCCCATATCGGTGTTTTTTAGAATATGTATAGCCAAGTCAGCTAATAAGCTGTTGCTGAATGGCGAACGGTTGAGGACTTCAAAATAGGGGTTATTTAATGGGGTTAATTCTTTCAGGTTGTATGGGAAGGTCGGCCGTTGTTTTCCATTGAGTATTTCTTCGTAATTGTTATCGTCGTTTAAACAATTGGGATATGACTCAATGGGTTTTAACAAATTCCATTCTTTTTCCAGGTATTTAAAAGCCAGTTTTTGGTTGTTAAACTGAACCAGCCATTCTGGGAGTTTGTCCATATAAAAGGTGCTTGTTACATAGTTGCCGGTGGTTAAGTCGAGCCAAAAGGCACCATCGGCCATATGCCCGGCAGTTAATACGGCTGCCCGGTCTTTTGTTGATAGGGAGATTACTTTTGATTTTTTGTTGGTAGCAATTTTCAATTCGTCTGAAATGTTGGTTGTTAACAGATTCCGGGGCGATACTCCCACGGAGATATTTTCGTTTCCTACGATTTTTTCGGTAGAATCGGTCACGCAGTAAACAACTTTTTTTGAGTTCCGGTTATACCAGGAATTACCAATGATGCCATGGTATTTTGGGGCAGTTCCTGCATAAATACTGGCATGGCCAACTGCCGTGATGGTTGGGGTATAGTTGAATTGTACATTGCGGCACAGGGTTCCCTGGTTCACCAACCGTTTGAAGCCATCATTGCTGTATTGATCGTAATAGCGGAGCAGGAAATCCTCACGCATCTGGTCAACCACGATGCCAACAAGTAGCCTGGGAGGTTTATTGATCTGGGCATTTATGGAAAAGATAGCTGTGAAAAGTAAACCTGTAAAGAATGTAATCTTTTTCATCGGAGCGTTTTTTATAAATGGACAACAATCGTGATTTTGCCGAATGTACTGATTGATTTTTTGAAATTCTAGTTTGTTTCAATTAAAATTTGGAAACATGAATGAAAAACTTGTTTCTTTTATTGGATTTTTATGAAAAACCTTTCAGGTTATTACTACCTGAAAGGTTTAAACCCGATATCATTGAATGTTTTAATATAATTATTGATTAAATGGGAGCATAAATAACACCTAATTTGTCCACATTGGTGCCACAACGGCCATGGAACCCTACAATTTTCCATCCGTCAGGTGCGGTGTATGTTACAGTGGTGCTTGTAGTAGTTCCACCTGTAAGTGTACGTCCGCCACTGGTAGTATATTTGGCATAAAATATCCGGGTGGTATTGTTGTATTTGCCTGAGCAGAGTTTTACCGATTTTACATATTCCCCGGAATTGAGTGTCAGGCTTTTGGCTGTACCGCCTGTTCCACCATGAACAAAACTGGTTCCGTTGGAAAGGGTCAGGTTCACCTGATCAATTCTTGAGCCGGCACGCATTCCGATGGTTGTTGCTACTGGACTTACAGGGATGGCATTTACATCGGTAAAGCTGGTTCCGTGTGGACCACCAAATTGGTCGCTCAACCGGAGGTTGTTGGCTAAAGTATATTGGAATTTGGTATAAATCGGGCGGTGGTCCGAAAGCATGTTGCCATCTTCATCACGGAATTTGGCATCTTCGTAAGTAAAATCAACAGCCTGGAGGTTGATGAAATTATTACTGCGGTAAAATATTTTGTCCACCAATTCACAGGTAAAATCAGTAAGAATGGCTGACTCATGGCAAACCAACGGATCGGAACCCTGTACAGGCTCCAAACCATCCATGATAAGTTCAATCCAGGAATCGGTAGCCCCTAAATTGTCTGATACTAAACGGATGTTGTCCTCGGCGCGGGTATAGCGGCAATTGAAATCTCCGGTAATAATAAAGGCATTGTTTGCCGATTGGGTTTGTACATAATTCACGAACTGGGTTACATTTGCCCGGCGGGCTGCATAATCGGCAGTTTCTGAACCTGCATTGGTGTGCAGGTTGTACAAGTCAAGGTAAACCCCTTCATCAAGTCTTAAACGTAACCAGGTAAAACCTTTGGGAGTCAGGCAATCGGTGCCATTGCAATCGTTCCAATCTACCCGGACCAAATCGTCAGAAAAGGGGTAATCTGACATGGTGTTCAAGCCATCGCCAATGCCCATTCCCCCACTAGTTGGAGTGCAATAGGGATGCAGATCGCCTTCATATAGGGCGGCGTGGTAATTAAAATCTTCCTGAACCTGAACAATATCATAATCGTTCACCAAAACAGCTATTTTGGGTGTATTTACCGAGGGGTCTCCGCTTGAAAATGGTTCAAGCAAACCTGCTACGTTATAATCCAGTATGGTAAATTCCCCAAACGGGGAGGCCGATTTAAGGGTCGAAACAGTGGATTTGGGTTGTATATTTTCTGATATTGAATTAATTGGCTCTTTATCTTGACATTGTGTTAAGAGCAATACAATACCCATCCATAAAAATATTTTTTTGGTAGTCATAGTTCCTAAATTTAGTGGTATGTTAGTTTTTGTTTAGCCGTGTCAATTGGTTCTATTGGAGAGGATAAAGAAAAGAGATGCAAAAATTCGCATCTCTTTTCAATGAGAAAATTTACCTACTACTTTTTAGTTATCTTTTGAATATACATTGAACCGTCGCATTTAACTGTTAAGAAATAAATGCCCGAATTCAAATTTAATGTTTCAATAACCAGCGAATTTTCATTTAAGTTGTTTTGCATCCAAACTGTTTGACCAGTAATGTCAATAATTGTAACTGATTCCATTGTTTCTTTGCTTTCAACTTTGATGTAGTTATCGCAAGGATTTGGATAGATATTGGCTACAATTGCGGCATCTTTAATTGAGTTGATCAGGTTGTTTGCCACGCTAGATGGGCCAAAGGCTTTCACGTTTCCACCAGTGGTTCCTTTTAAGGCACCGGGGGTGTAGGTTATAGTCAAAGCCGAGGACTCGCTCACGATTTTTGATTCAAGAGTCAAATCAATGGTTTTTGCATCAGTTCCATTTAGGCTAACCGCAGTAACAGGAATAGTAACATCGCCTTCTTTAAAGGTAAAGCTTGCTGTTTCTGCCGAAGGATCGGCCAATTCATAATCGAAAACCACAGAGATAACTGTACCAGCTTCGTTAGAGGCTCCCGATACAAATGCAGGAACGGCTACTACTTCGTCAATGGTAAATAGGGCACGGATTTCGAAGTTTTCTACCAAACTGCTTTGTACTCTAACAACGTATTCTCCGGTATCGGTACGTATTACCGATGAAATTGCATAAGCAGTATCGGTAGAAATCGGAATCTGCATATCGTTATAGAACCAAGCGTAAGCCTCGCCATCGGGAACATATAAATCAAATTTCACGGCATCGCCTTCAGTCAGGCTGAAGTTTTGAGCCTCTTGTGCATATTGATAATCATCGCTAAAGGTATAATTAGCTGCAGAGTCGTGATATTGTTTTACATCGGCAAAAGTGAAGAAGTTCCCGGTCAATTGAACTTTGGCGGCTGTGTTTTTAATGTCAACAAAAGTCAGAGGGCCTTCCAGTTTATTGCTTTGCAGATACAAACGTTCCAGTTGGGTAGCATTTGCAATTGTTGCAGGCACGGCACCGGTAAAGTTGCTTTCGTGTAAGTACGCTTTTTTAAGCGCGGGCAAGTTGAATACTTCCTCAGGAATGGTTCCGCCCAAATAGGTCTGTTGGAAGTTGATTTCGCTCAGATTTACCATGCTTTCGATTCCAGCAGGGATACCACCTGTGATATTGGTGAATTTAATCTGTAATTTTTTCAGATTGGTCAGATTCCATATTTCAGACGGAATTGAACCGCTTACTGGCGAAATGGTTACAGGATTTTCAAGACCCATTATTTTTAGTGAAGTTAATGCGGTAAGGTTACCAATTGATGGGGAAAGTGTGCCACCCATGTTCATGCCTTCAGTAGAAAGCTCGGTAACTCTACCACCAGAAACAACTACACCAGCCCAGGTGCTTACCTCTCCTGTGAGCCAGTTGGTGGCATTAGTCCAGTTGGCACCATCGCCTGCGTTATAAATATCAACTAAGGCCAAAGAGTCGCGTTGGAGATCGGTATAATTCAACGACAGTTCGTAAACGGAACGGATGTCGAAATTAGCTACCAATGATGATTGAGCCTTGCAAACATAAGTTCCTTCATCATCGAAACTGAAATCTGAAATAACAAGGGTTTCATCAGTTGAGATTGGTGCAGTAGCTTCGTCTTTAAACCAAGCATAAGCTTCACCACCAGTAGCTGTTCCGGTTAAGGTATATTCTGAACCTTCTGCAAGAACGGCTACTACTTTTTCTTTGGCATACTGGTAATCATCACTAAAGGTGTAATAAGCCGCAGAATCGTGGTATTGTTTTACATCGGCAAAAGTAAAGAAGTTACCGGTCAATTGAACTTTGGCGGCTGTATTCTTAATATCAACAAAAGTTAAAGGACCTACCAATTTATTGCTTTGCAGGTACAAACGTTCCAACTGTGTTGCATTTGCAATTGAAGCAGGTACGGTACCAGTAAAGTTACTTTCATGCAGGTATGCTTTTTTAAGTGCAGGTAAGTTGAATACTTCCTCAGGAATGGTTCCACCCAAATAGGTTTGCTGGAAGTTGATTTCATACATCGAGGTCATATTTGCAAGACCAGCAGATGGCAGTTGACCGGTCATTCCGGTGAACTTGATTTGTAACCTTCCGATTTTGGTACAGTTCCATAATTCGGCAGGAACAGGACCGGTAAGGTTTGGGGCATCCTGGATTTCAAAACGGGTAAGTTCTGTTAACTGACCGATGGCTGGAGAAAGAGTGCCTCCCATGTTGGCCTGGTTAATAGTTAGTTCAGTAACCCTGCCATTTGCAAATGTTACATATTGCCAGGTGTCAATTGGGCCTGTCAGCCAGTTTGTGGCCGATGTCCAGTTGGCTCCATCGCCGGCATTGTAAATAGCTACCAAAGCTAACGAGTCGCGTTGGCGATCGGTAATATCCAACGTAATTTTGTAGATAGAGCGGA